>Ga0181355_1000309_pt1 | contig 20555 bp, 24 predicted proteins | sample Fa13VDMM15DN_FD_130099 | JGI IMG/M metagenome (GOLD analysis project Ga0181355, IMG submission 130099) | Freshwater viral communities from Lake Michigan, USA - Fa13.VD.MM15.D.N | ecosystem: Environmental > Aquatic > Freshwater > Lake | place: USA: Michigan | collected 2013-09-23 | reverse complement strand
AAGCAGAAGGAATATCAGATGGTTGAAGTTAGAAAGCAAGATATTATCGATAAGTTGAATGGAGAAGGAATGGAATGGAATTCAAATAAATGTTTCGAATTTAATCGCCAATGGACTTCTTATTTAGTTAAGAAAGTAAAAATCGTTAAAGCAACTAAATCCGGCAAGACTGTTGACCTGGAAGTTACCTATGCTCTATATGATTGGAGTTATGATGATGAGGGTAATAGTAAGCGAGTAGAAAAAGAGGACCGAATTGTTACGCATGAGGGAATCAAAATGGAGTACGTGATGAGTAATTTTAGTGACCTAATTTATATCTAAGAAACCTTTATTTTCTTTTCATAAAAAGTTGGGGGCCAGTAGGTCCCCTGCTTTTGTTTTCGTATCTTTAGGTATCAAAGAAATAAAAAAGGTTATGAACAGAAACGAAATGATGACAGCACTCCAAGAGAAAGGAGTTCATGTAGTAGGAACAACAGAAGAGTTCGGCATTGGCGGAGAAGGTATTTGGGTATCAGGAGAGTCTACTCCCAGCTTATTCGATTACTACTCTGAGAGATGGATGGACACCTTCGGAGTACAGCCTAAGTTGAACGACTTCGTTGAAGAGAATGGATGGTACTTTGAGTGGCATGATGCAGGTACAATGATGGTTTGGCTTAGCTAAAATAATAAAAAAAAGAGTTGCCTCTTCGGAGGCTTCTTCTTATCTTTAGGTATAATAAAAAAGAAACAAAAAAATAGGTTATGAACATTCAAACATTATCTTACAAAGAACTAGTAGCAGAAGCTACTACCAAAGGTCTCCAGAAGGCTAGTCAAACCAAGAAGGAAGACTTGATCAAATTCTTAACCGGGCTAACAGCTCAGAAGAGAGAGAAGAAGCCGGTTGATCCTCGCATCATCGAAATGGCAGACGGGTCTTTGACCACCAGGCAGATTGCTAAAGAGCTTGGAGTGAAGTACTCAGATGTTTATTTTGCTTTGAAGAAGGCGGGGTTAACGTCTAAGCCAGTGAAGAAAAAAGATTAAAAAAGATTAGGGGGAGGGTTGGTTCCTCCCCTTCTTCTTCGTATCTTTAGGTATGGAAATAAAGGTTATGAAAAAATTAGATTACATCTCAGAATCAGATAGTATTATCGGATGGTCAGATTCAACTATTGCTCAGTCAGAGGCTAGCGATTGCTTTGTAAGAGCAATAGCAGCAGCTACAGACTCTCCTTACGATGTAGCTCATAAGTATGTTGCAGAGGTCTTCAATAGAAAGCCTAAGCAGGGTACTATGCTTGTTGCTCGTAAGTTAAAGGAGCAGACAGAGGTGTTAGGAAAGAAAATCGTAGAGCTAGGAGAGCCTTGCAAGACGTTCCCTAATAGCCCATACAGGATGGTTACCCGATATAATAACAGAGGAGTAATCGTAGAGAGACAGATGACCCTTCAGACATTCGTAAAGCAGAACCCTAATGGCTCTTATATCTTAATCGTAGCAAAGCATGCATTCGCTCTGAAGGATGGTAAAGTCGTAGGAGGGAATAATAGGGATGCAAAAGAACTTAGAAAGAGACTCCATTCGGTCTTTATGATTCAAAATTGAAACCTTTAGTTTTCATATAGGGGGGAGTCGGCCGGAGGGTCGGCTCTTTCTGTTACCGGTACTAGTAGGTAGGTAGTAGGTATCATCTATGTACTCAATACAAGTGTAGTTAATATCACTATAGTAGGTATACGGTAGGCTCGTAGCCAGACCTACGCGTATTTTTCCGACAAAATTCTACCTTATAGTGTATATATCTATATAATAACGTAATAAGTATAAGGTAGGTATCTCCCAAAGTCTTTTTAAAAGACAATGTAACTTATAATGAATAGTATGAATACGGTGATAACACTTGGATAACCAAACTACCCCTATAAATTCCAAATTGTAACCTAGGTCAGAAAACCCATAGACTCAATTTTTTTTTCCGGAAGATTTTTAGTGTATAGTTGATTATATAAGTATATCTTCGTATATTTACATAATAGAGAATATGGATAAGAGCATAGTAGATCTTAATATTACAACAAAGACATCAGGTTTTGCATCACCGGCGGAAGTTTACGTCACCAAACGGCTCGATCTCCATGAATTAATAATTAATGACATTTTTACGACCTTTTACTTCCGTTATTCCGGTCCGTCAGCCTTAGGGATTAAAGAAGGAGACGTTTTAGTGATCGATAAGGCCGTAGTAGCAGTGACGGGTGATCTAGTAATTTTAACTTCAGGAGGTACTTTTACCGTTGGGGAGTTTTTAGGTCAGGAGGAAGTGTGGGGTAAAGTTACTTGGGTGTTACATAAGAAGTAATGAATAGAAAGATAGCGATCATTGATTGTAATAATTTTTACGTAAGCTGTGAGAGGGTTTTTAATCCTATTTCAGTAGGGAGACCGACTGTTGTGTTATCTAATAATGACGGCTGTGTGATTGCACGAAGTCAGGAGTCTAAGGCCTTAGGCATTAAAATGGGAGAAGCTTTCTTTCTAAGAAAGGATTTTATGGAGGAGCATAAGTTCTGCGTCTACTCTTCGAATTATAACCTTTACGGGGATATGTCCGATAGGGTTATGTCTATCATAAAACGGCATGCAGTTAACGTCGAAGTATATTCTATCGATGAAGCGTTTGTTGATTTTAGTAATATTCCCGACGGTGATCTTTCCGATACTTTAATTAGGATCCGTGAGAAGATCCGGAAAAGTACTGGTATACCTGTCTCTATCGGCGTCGGCCCGAATAAGACTTTAGCAAAGCTGACCTCCTTTATTGCTAAGAAGTCAGAGGGGTATAACGGTGTCTGCTCTTTTTGGGATCTTGAGAACTTTGAAGAGATTATCTCAAAGATTGAAGTCGGCGATGTATGGGGAATAGGGTGGAATTGGAATGCAAAGCTAAAAAACTTTGGTATTAAATCTGTTAGAGAGTTTATGAATATACCGCAGCATACAGTCGGCAAGTTGCTTAACGTGAGCGGGGTCAAGACCCAGTTAGAGCTTAACGGCGGTCACTGCTACCCTATCTCCTTAAAATCAAAGATTAAGAGAAACATCGCTTCCACCAGGAGCTTTGGCGAGGATATTTCAAGCTTTGATCAGATCGCAGAAGCAATGTATACCTATATCGAGAACGCAGTACGGAAGTTAGAACAAAATAACCTTCATGCCTCCCGGTGTTCCATCTTTGTGTGCGGAAATAAACATAAAGGTGATGAGCATTATAATTCCTGCGAAATTCAATTTCAACATTCAACCAGGGTTACTTCGGATATTTGGAATCAAGTTCAACCTCAACTGCTCCGGATCTTTACTGCTGGAAAACTTTATAAGAAGTGCGGTATTATATTCTCTCATCTCTCACCGGAAAATTCTATTCAAAGTTCTCTTTTTGATATACCGTTAAAAGAGTTACCTAAACCTTCAAACGCCGATAAAAAATGGAAGATGAGACAGGATTTTCTCTCAAAAAAATATACTACGGTTTGGGATGATATTCCGTTAGTTACTGGTTAATACAATAACATTTGTTTTCTTGATTAATTATTCGTATATTTACATACAATAAAGGTTATGAGACGTAAACATATATCACTATTCGAATTAGCTATACTTGAAGCTCAAGGGTTTGTTACTATCTACTGTATGTTGAACCCTAGTACGGTACCTAACGTACCTGGTAAGATCCCTGAATATTATAATAACTTTCAGAATTTACTTTTAAAGTACCCCCGGATACCTTCGGAAAGTGTTTTAGACTTCATAGGATGTGAGTATGTTTCCGATATAGAGATACGCTCTAATGACAGCGGCGGCTCTATCACTTGGATACTCTTGTATGCCAAAGATAAACTCAAGTTACAAGATAGAGAAAGAGCAGAAACTTCAGGTAAGTATGTTTATGTGCTCACTAATGAGGCATATCCTAACTTATGTAAGGTCGGTAAGGCAGTAAACCCGGAGACAAGGATCAACGGTATCAATTCGGCCGGTACCGTGTCCGAATGGATCTTACGGTATGCCCTACCAGTCACTAATGACTATAAGGTTGAAAACCTGGTTCATAGACACCTTCAAGAGTTTCGTAGAGACTCTGATCAAGGTCATGCCCGGGAGTTCTTTGAGGTTGACTTTGAGACTGCCGTCAAAGCGGTTGAATACTTTGGGAAAGATTTTTATGCCGGTGAATCAATTATTTATTAAGATCATGGAGAAGGAAGAGAAGTTTAACGGTCTTGAACGCCGGCACGTCCGGCAGATCATCCGTCGAATGATGATTCAAAAGATCAAGCCGTCCGGAAAGGTCTATGATAGAAGAAAGTCTAAGAAGGATTTGCCTTGATACTCCTTAGTTCATATATTTATATATATGCCTGGAAGGCGAACTAGAATGCTACTGTGGTGGAATAGGTAGACACGCAGGACTTAAAATCCTGTGGGCAGTAATGCCCGTGCCGGTTCGATTCCGGCCAGTAGTACCAACTTATGAAAAAACTAATCTATATCGCCGTGATGGTCATTTTGGCAGCTTGCTCGAACGAGACCTCTACTACATCTACTGACACAGCTTGTGTTGATTCTACCTGTTGTGATTCATCTACAGTAGATTCTCTTCTTGTTGAAGATAGGAAATAATAAACCTATCTGATCTGATCTTGTAGCTTAGCTGGATAGAGCAACGGTTTTCTAAACCGTAGGTCACAGGTTCGAATCCTGTCAGGATCACAAATTAGAAGTTCTTTGACTTAAAAAAAAAGAAACAAATTATGAATGAACTTATTTTAGCTTACGGTCTAGGAGTTGTCAGTGTTAGTGTTTTAATACTAATGAGGGTAGTCCTTAGGTCAGACAAAAAAGTTACCGAACTCGAACAGGTGATTGAGAATTCAATGCGTGACCATCAAACATCATTACAGGATGTCTATCGACAGATAGAAACTGTAGAGCGTAAGGTCGCTTATCAAAATCAAGAATTAGATCGAAAGATCGACTCTCGGATTGATAAATTAGATTTTCGAATTACAGATCAATTAAATTACATTAAGAGCAAATCTGCTCAGGATTATTAATTAAATGTCTAACCCGTCGAGGGACTTCTAATTTACTATTGCAGACCTATCATCAACTTGGTAGGTCTTTTTTTTGTCTATTTATAAAATATGGCTACTTACCAAGTTAACGTCACCCAATCTTCAACACTATTCACTCCGGATACCCCTGCCGGTACTTCGACGGTATTTGCTGTTACTAACTCCCTAGCAGGAGCTTCTTACTTTAGCTTAGAGACTATTCCAAATAACCAAGGTTTCTATTCTGGATTAGTTCCTAGTATCTCTGGTTCATTTACCTATAATGCAGGTATCTTGAATTTGGTTAATGATGATTATAAAATGTCAGCTGTAGTTGCTCCAGGTGGAGGTGTTATCACTTTTATACCTGCTGTACCTTTAACAGCTTCTACTCTCTGGATGAGAGGGACTTCTTAAGCTTTACTATTTATCAGGGAATATGGCACCGACTAAAGGAAAATCTAAAACCGCCTCCGTTATTGTAAAGATTGCGAAGAAGCAGATTAAGCGCAAAGGCATTCATGCTAAGACTAAAATGTCTAAAATTAAAACCTCTAAAAATTACGTAAAAGTTTCTAGAGGACAAGGTTAACTTGCATCCTTAAGTATTTTTAATTATCTTTACTGTTATGAATAGTAGATGGAGGATTATTGCAATCCAACCTGATAAGTGTATAGTAGGTGTATGGAGGTTATCGGATGATAAAAAATTCTTCCTCGGTGATGTAACACCCTACGGTCCTATAGGGAAATTTAGTGTTCACCAAGGGTCTATTCAAGTAGAATTAGGACTTAGCAGTGTTCATGGTATTAAGGAGATTCATCGAGCAACCCTCAAGTATTTGGAAGAGTTACCTTAAGTTCTTTTCTATAATTTGACGCTATTTATATAAAAGCGCTTTTTAAAATGAATAAAGAATTTAATAGAATGTTAAAACTTGCTGGTCTTATGACAGAAGGTTTGTATACAAATCAGATGACTTCTGAGGAACCTGTAATAGAAGCTCCTATGAGTAGGATGACTAGGGGGAGTTTAAAAAAGAAGATTAAAGAGATGATGACTCTCATGCCTGATGGAGATACAGGGGAGATGGTAGGAGAGGGTAGAATGTACTTTCATGTATTGGAGGATGGCGGCTATGGTAATATAGGACACCAAGGTGTTTACCACACTGAAGAAGAAGCACAAAACAGAGCTAATGAATTAGTTGATATGTTCCCAGATTCTTCATTTTATGTTGAAGCTTCGAACAGTGAGAAAGAGCCTTACAATGTTACTGTGGAGGGAGAGACCCTGGGAGAGAAGGCTTATGGTGAAATGAGTAGTTTAGGTGAAGATCATACTATGGTTGCATATCAGATGGCTAAGGAGTTAATAAAACAAGTACCGGAAGCTGCATTAGCAGATAAAGAATTATTTCTTACTATGGTAAAAGCGTTACAGGATGAATTGTATGATTCAGCTGCAGATCGGTTTGGGAATGCAGGTTCTGCTCCTGACGAAGTAGGAGGTATAGAAGAAAATGCTTCTGATATACCTAGTTCTATCTCTAAGTCTTCCGTTGAACTTTTAATTTCAGCTGCAAAAAGAATTATTGGTGCATTAAAGGATGGTGGATTTGAGCAGGAGGATATCTATGATTATATTATGGATAAGGTTAAGACTTTGTCTGTAGATGAAGCTCTTTTTGAAGCTAAGAAAGAAGAAGAAGAGGCTCCTGAAGAGGTTAATATTGATGTTGAGGCTCCTGTAGAAGATACTGCTGATACTACTGTTGATATTAATATGGATGGAACTCCTGATCTCGATACTGGTTCACCGGAGTTTAAAAAGGCATTTACAACTCTGATTGATGCTTACAATGCTGCTAAAGAAATAGGTGATCCTAAATACACTCAAATGCTTGCTAATGCTGTAACTTATTTTAATAAAAATATGATCCTTAAACCAGGTCAACCATAAGCATAATTAAACTTAAAATATTTGGAAAGGATGCCTTATAGTGTCCTTTTCCTATTTATAATATATATGGATCCTAGTTTAGTATTTGGATTATTTCAAGATCCTGAAGATAAGTCAGGTAAAAAAGTTAAAGAGATTTCAGATTTCTCAGACCACCCGTATGTCTTTATGGGAATGTTTACCCGGATTATTTTCAGGGGAGATGTACTCAATGATCAGGTGATCAGGTTTTTTACCGAGATTAATAAAGATTTAGATAAAGTAAATTTAGAACAGCTCAATAAGAGCTTGATTTTTAATAGAGCTTATTCATATCTTTCTCAATTAAATTTAGAAGATTCATTTCACATAGATACACTCTTAGAGAAGGCAGATGATAACTTTTTACAGGCTTGTACTTTAGCTTTAGACCATTTTCTAGAGTTGGAGGAATATAAAAAATGTAGTTTTATAAAAAACATTATAGAATTTATAGAGTTTTCACAAAATAAGTTGCCTTTGTAGTTTTTAGTTCTTATCATCCATACATGGGGTTTGAGATAGGGGGGAAAAGTTAAAAGAGATATAATAATATGAGATATAGAGATCAAGTAATTAACAAAGTAGAGGTATTAGAAAGTACCTTAAAGGTATTGAGGCAGATTGTTCAAAGACAAGAGCCAATTAAAACATACTTAGAAACTATTGAAAGAGCGGAAGAACAGCTTAACCAAGTTAGACAGTATGTTGAAATGGAGCCGACAACTACTAATGAAGTAGGTGGCTTTTCCGGACAAAGGTAATTATCTTTAGAGTATGAATTTAACAGCAGAACAGATCCAATCTAATTGGGAAGAATTTCTAGGGTATATTGACACCTATATTTCTTCTCCAAGAAAAGAAGACTTGCGTAAGTTTTATGAAGACCGTGTAGATAGGTTTATCTTAATGCCAGCAGCTCATACTACTAAGTATCACAACTGTTTCCCCGGAGGATACATTGAACATGTTAATCGTGTTATTAAAGCTTCCTTACACTTTGCAAAACTTTGGGAGAAGTTCGGCTGTGATATGTCTACCTTTACAATTGAAGAGTTAGTTTTTTCTGCTATGAATCATGATTTAGGGAAAGTGGGGGATAGCCAAAACGATTTGTATTTACCCGGAAAAGATGAATGGAGAAAGAAAAACCTAGGTGAGGTTTACTCCTACAACAATGAGGTTGCTTTTATGACTATCCCGGATAGGTCCTTATTCTTACTTCAGGAAGCTAATATTAGGTATTCTATGAATGAGATGCTTGCTATTAAGACTCACGATGGATTATATGAAGAAGCCAATAAAGCTTACTTAATTTCCAGAATGCCAGAAAGTAGACCTAGGTCAGTAATTGTCTATATTTTACATCAAGCAGACTTAATGGCTTCAGTAGTTGAGATGACAGTCAATCCTACAGAACAACCTAAATCAAAACAGTTCTCAATTTCAAAAGAGACTACTCAGAAGAATCCAGTAACTCACCAACAACAAGCAAAAAACAAAGCGTTATCTAATATCCAGAGTGATGGTTTAAAAAATGCAATGTCTAATTTCTTTACAGACTAATGACGATATTAATTACTATATTGAGTTTAGCAGTATGTGTATTAGGTTATACAACTTATAACCTACTCCGTAAAAATGAAAAGCAGGAAGATGTTTTAACTGCTTACTTACTGTATATGGATAACTTATCCAAGATTATTGAACACAGTGAGCAACAACTTCAAAAAATTGACAGCAAAGGTACATTCCAGAGTGATGATGAGATCGGTTGGTTCTTCGAGCAAATAAAGGTTATTCAAAGTAGATTAAATAACTTTAAATTGACCGATGACCGAGAAGAAAAATAAAAATTACTTTACCCACGATACTCAACTTGCAATAGTTAAATATGTGCACACTGAGGATTATGCAGAACGTAATAAGATTTATAGAGAAGAGATTCACTATGCATTGTATAAACTAACACAGAACTTAATTCATACTTTTAAATTCTACTACACTGAGGAAACAAACTTAGAAGACCTTCAACACGAAGTAATTACCTTCCTACTAACTAAACTGGATCGCTTCAACCCTGAGAATGGAGCTAAAGCGTATTCTTATTTCGGAACAGTAGCTAAAAGATACCTAATTGCTTCTAATCAAAAGAATTATAAGAAGAGGTTAGAGTTACTCTCCTTAGATACCTTAAATACTGAACAGGAAGACGGTGAGGTTGTTTATGGAGACGTATTAGATGTAAATGGGGTACAGGCTGACACTCAAGTGTACCATCCGGTAGATGAAGTGTCTGAGTTCTTAGACATCTACGTGGAGCATTGTACAGATAACATCTACGAGTTATTCCCTAAAGATGAAGATGCACAGATTGCAGATGCTATTCTCGAATTATTCAGAAAAAGAGAACATATAACAATCTTTAATAAGAAAGCTCTTTACATTTATATAAGGGAGATTATCGACGTTAAGACGCCTAGAATCACAAAAGTAGCTAACGAACTAGGGGATCTCTATAAGAAACAGTATGCATTCTATGTAGAGAACGGGTACGCAGACTTCTAAACTGTACTACTTTCTATTTATAAAAAATAGATTAACCATGAGTTTAGATAAATTAATTTTTAAAAATAAGAAATTCGCAGACCTTCTAGAGGAGATTTACGACAATCAGAAGAAGAAAGAAAAGCAGATTTCAACTCTTATCTCTGAGTTACGTCCTTTAATTGAAGATACCGGAGATGCAACTTTGATAGTACCTCTTATTAAAGAGTACTTAGAGATCGGAGTTAAGAATGATGACCAACTTGTAAAGGTTGCAACAATCATCCAACGTATATTCCAGAATCAAGACTCCGCTACTGACTCGTTCGGGATTACCGATGAAGAAAGGGAGCAGTTACTAAAAGAGATTAACAATATAAAAGAAGATAAGTAATGGCAAAATTTGGCTTTGGAGCTCTAGATGGTAGTTTTAATAATAGCACCTCCGGTACTAGTAAAACCCTTGATGCATTAAAGTTAGCAAACTTAAATTCGACCGGGAGAGTACTTAGCGTCGTACTTGACGACTCTCACCCAAAGTATAAAGAATTAGGTGGGCCAAAAGCTATCGGTGCAGTTGAGATAATTGACCTCTCTGGAGGTACAGGAGACTACTCTACAGTATCTGAAAATCAAAACTATAAAGTTGCTTACCCATTACAGCCCGGTATTAAGAACTACCCGCTCGTAAATGAGGTTGTCTACTTAGTATCACAGCCGACAAAGAAAATAATGCAGAGGAATTCAGCAAAAGCACTATACTACATTAGTGTAGTTAATCTTTGGAATCACCCACATCATAACGCTATCCCATATTCTGCAGGATCTTTAACCCCTGAGAATTCTAAAAATTACCAGGACTCTGCTTTAGGAAGTACAAATAAATTAACAGATACTTCAGGTACAATTAGGTTTGGCAAATACTTTAAAGAACGTTCAGATATCTATCCACTACAGCCTTTCGAAGGAGATTTAATTTACGAAGGAAGGTGGGGCAATAGTATTAGGTTGAGCGGTACAGCTCCTGATAAAAACCCCTGGTCCACTGTGGGCACCCAAGGAGACGCTATAACAATTATTAGGAACGGTCAAACAGATAACCCTACTAAGAATGGATGGGATTTTACAGTAGAAGATATTAACACAGATGCATCTTCTATCTACTTAACAACAACTCAAAAAGTACCGCTACTAGCAAATACAAATTACTTTAGTTATAAATCGAATCCCCCTACCCTACCTGATGAATACACGGGTAAGCAGGTAATTATAAACTCCGGAAGGCTGGTTTTTAATACAACAGAAGATCACCTATTATTAAGTTCAGCAAAAAGTATCAGTTTAAGTTCTGCAGGAACAGTTAACATAGATGCTTCTGAAATGATAATTCAAACCAGTAAAATATACTTAGGATCTAAATCTGCAAAAGAACCTTTACTACTTGGAGATACAACAGTAGAGTTACTAAAGACAATGATTGACGTGCTTAAAGAACTAGTAACAGCCTCTTTAAAAGCATCTAATTCAGGCGGCCCAATACCAAGTCTAAATAAAAAAGCACCTGCATTACTGAAAAAACTTTTAACATTAAATCCAGATCTTCTTAAATCTAATTCTAATTTTACAGTATAATGACCCCAGAAGAATTAGAAAAACAAAGGAAGCAAGAAGCAGCTAAAAGAGACGCTGTTAATAAGAAGTTAAAACTCCAAAGAGCTTTAGCTACTGCAACCGTCGTTGCGACTGCAACACAGTTAGCACCTCTGGATAGGATTAACCAAACAATCAATAGTAAGGTTGCAGATTTACAAGATAAAGCAATATCAACTTTACTATCTTTAGCGTCCCAACTAGGAATAGAAGGATTAGATACTGCTAACCCAACCCTGCCAAATATATGCCCTCCACAGAGTATCCTAGATAGAGCATTACAGATACGTAATTCTTTAGGAACAGATATTGAAAATACTGCAAAGTATGTTGATACCATAAATGCATCTTTAACAATACTAACTCCAATTGTAAATGGAACAGTTACATCTTTAGACGCTTTAACTTTACTAAAGACTGCTACATCAGTAGCTGCTAAGCTAGCTCCAACATTACCCGGAGCAGTTACAGCTTTAATAAGTGATTTAGATGACATTAAAACATCAATCACATTCAAATCAGACGGAACACCTAAACTCCCGGAATTAAAAAGAGCTTTAGCTCTAGGTAGTGAATACACCTCTGATGCAGCAAAAATACTTCAAACAATTTTAATAGTGTTAGACGTAGTTGACCTTGTATTAGTGAAGTGTGGTAAGAAACCTAACGCACTAGGAGCAAACACTAGTAAACTTCTAGATACCATAAAATTAGCAGCTACCTCTATTATCGATTTGACCTATAAAGGTTTTACTTTTGAGATCGTAGAGAAACCGTTTAGCCCAACTCTAAAGCAAAAAATAGGTCAAGCTAAGAATAGTCAAGGAATCGTTTTACTACAAACGGAACCATCCTTCACAACAGACCCTCAAGTCCTTGTTAATGAATTAAAACTCATTATAGATAGGGATAACCTAAAAGCCAATTAAGAAATATTTATAAAAGATGGATACCAAAGTATTTAAAAAACTCATCAAAGAAGCCGTAAGAGAAGCTATTCAAGAAGAATTAAAGGAAATTCTACTAGAAGCAGTACGTGCCCCTAAAACAATCATTCAGGAGAGCTACTCAGCCCCTGTACCAGTTTCTACTCAACCAATAGTAGCCAGTATTAATGCAAGAGATAAATACAAAGAACTACTAGGTGAAATGATGGAATCAAAAAATGGAAACATTTCAATGACCTCAAACGACGCCATGTCTTTCGGAGCACAGCCTGGATACAGACCACCTGCAACAATAAATACTGCCGGTGAAGGATCAGCACTACCTGCAGGAGAAGTTAACCTAGACCAAATTATGGGTCTTATTAAGAAGAAGTAATGGCATTTGATGCAAAGAAGATATTCCCAATAGATAAGAAACCTTCAGTCGCTGTAGGAGTCGGAATACCCTTTGCTGCACCCGCTGTTTTTACCTCCACCTATACTACTCAACAAGCTATTAAAAACAACCTGATTAACTTCTTTTTAACCGGGACCGGGCAGAGGTATTTAAATCCAACGTTCGGAGCAGGGTTACAAGTTTATATTTTTGAGCAATTAAACAATAATACAGATGCAGCTTTAGAGCAAGACATCCAAAGTATTATAAGTGAGTTTTTTCCGAGTGTTATTGTTGAAAATTTAACGATAACTGGCAACCCTGATACAAATCAAATTACAGTTGCATTAAAATATTCAATTAAAGATACAGGTACAATAGATAGCTTACAAATATCATTCAACTAAAATGGCAATTAAAAGAGACATAAAGTATTTAAATAAAGATTTTAGCACACTAAGGGCTTCCTTAATTGACTATGCTAAAACTTATTTCCCTACAACCTATAACGATTTCAGTCCGTCATCTCCTGGGATGATGTTTATGGAAATGGCAGCATACGTAGGGGACGTTATGTCATTTTACTTAGATAACCAAATTCAAGAAACATACTTACAGTATGCTCGTCAGACAGATAACCTATTTGAATTAGCATACATGTTCGGGTACAAACCAAATGTAACAGGTGTTGCTACTACAACCATTGATTTCTACCAACAAATACCATCTAAATCATCTGCAAGTGTCTACATACCTGATTTTGACTATACCTTATTAATTGCTGAAAACGCAGTTGTATCTTCAACCTCTAACAGCGAAGTTAAATTTTTAATTCAAGACAGCGTAGACTTTTCAGTATCTTCATCACAAGATCCAACTGAGGTTACAATCTTCCAAACAGCAGGAGTAAATCCAGTTAGCTACCTTTTGAAAAAAAGCAGACAAGCAATTTCTGCCACAGTCAATTCCAGCGCCCTAACCTTCACTAGCCCAGTACAATTTGATACACGGTTAATTAACGTAGATAAGATTGTTGGAATTTTAGATGCTACAGATAGTGATGGTAATAATTGGTACGAAGTAGATTATTTAGCACAAGATGCGATTTACTCTGGTATTAAAAATACAAACCCCAATGACCCTAACCGGTCAATTGATAATGCAGATACACCATATATTCTACAGTTAGAACAAGTACAGAGAAGGTTTGCAACTAGATTTCTTGACTCAGGATCTCTACAACTACAATTTGGAGCAGGTACCGCAACAGATACAGACGAAACAATTGTACCGAATCCAAACAATGTAGGCCTAGGATTACCCTTCCAACAATCTAAACTAACAACTGCCTACTCACCTACAAACTTTATCTTTACAAAGACGTACGGTATCGCTCCTTCAAATACAACTATTAACGTCAGGTATTTAACAGGAGGCGGAGTAGCTGCAAACGTTCCTTCAAACGACCTAACAGTAATTACAGGAGATATTAGCTTCTTAAACTCAAACCTTAATGCAGCTACAGCTAATACTTACAGAGCGTCTTTAGCAGTAAATAACCCAGATGCAGCAGTTGGAGGTCAAGATGGTGATAGTATTGAAGAGCTTAGACAAAATACACTATCTAATTATCAAACTCAACTACGTAACGTAACCCAAGATGATTACCTAGTAAGATCATTGTCAATGCCTGCTAAATACGGAGTGATCGCTAAAGCATATATTGAACAAACTAAGATTGCTAACTTAGGAATAGGAGAAACACCTACTACATTAGATCTATATGTACTTACATATAACAGCAGTAAAAACCTAGTAATAGCTTCGAATGCACTTAAGCAAAACCTAAACACCTATCTAGCACAATATAGAGTTATAGGAGATTCGGTTAGAGTTAAAGACGCTTTTGTGATTAACATAGGAGTTAATTTTGATATTACTGTTGCTGCAAACTACAATAGTAATGAAGTAATTTTTAATGCTATTACAGCAGTTAGAGAGTATTTTAATATAAATAACTGGCAAATTAACCAACCTATTTTACTTAAAAACTTAAGTCTTCTAATTGATAACATTGACGGAGTACAGACGGTTAAAAATGTTGAGGTTGTTAATTTAACTGAACAAGCGTTAGGATATTCAAACTATTCATACGATACAAAAGGAGCAACTATTGACAACGTGGTATACCCTTCTATTGATCCTATGATCTTTGAAGTTAAGTATCCGAATGTAGACATTAAAGGAAGAGTAGTTTCTCTTTAATTCCTATTTATAACAAATGGCAGTATATAAAATCTTCCCGGAGAAAGACGCTACCCTGTATAGTGAATACCCGAATATGAATTCTGGTATCGATGAAATCATTGAAGCAACCACCGGTACTGCAGTAGATGGAAGTACAGCAACAGTAAGCCGTTTTGTAGTTAAGTACAATCAATCTGAACTTCAAGATGTAATTGCTAATAAAGCAACCGGGTCAATTGCAGCATATTTAAGAGTTTCCATGGCAAAAGTCGAAGGACTAGGTCAAGAAACAACTTTATTTTGTCACCCAATATCTGGGTCATGGCAGAATGGAACAGGTAAGTACCAAGACAGTCCAGCTACAACTAACGGAGTAAGTTGGAACTCTAGAATAACGTCAGGTTCTGGAAACTGGCTGACAGCAGGCTTTGGAACATCTGGAGCTACAGCTTCATTCTCAGCATCAAATCCCGGAGGCGGCAACTGGTATACAAGTTCAGTATATGCGCAAAGTGCTTCTTACCAATATAGAAGTGATTTTGATATCCTACTAAACACAACGAACACAGTAATAGCTTGGTATACAGGTTCACTCACTAACGATGGATTTATTATTAAGCAAGCTGATTCCGCAGAATTCTCAACAGACCCTACTAAAAAGGTTGAATTTAAATACTTCTCAGTAGATACAAATACAATATACCCACCACAATTAGAGATTAGATGGGATGATTACTACTTTAATACTGGATCCTCTACACAGACAATCTTAACAGATCCAGATATAGTTACAACCCTTCCCAATAATACAGGAACATACTATTCGGGATCTATACAGAGATTTAGAGTTAACGCAAGACCACAATTCCCACCTAGAACATTTACAACAGGTTCTTTTTATACAGTAAACTACTATCTGCCAACAGCTTCTTTCTGGTCTATAAAAGATTTAGATACAAATGAAGTTGTAATTGACTTCGATAGTACCTATACTAAGATTAGTGCTGACTCTAACAGTAATTACTTTGATGTGTACATGACTGGTTTGGAACCCGAAAGGTATTATCAAATACTGCTTAAAACACGTATTGATGGTGCTACAAAGATATTAGATGAAAAGTATTACTTTAAAGTTGTAAATGGATAATGAGTTCGGTAGTTGATCTAAGCAAACAGGTATTTGAAAAACAGCAATACCAGCAAGTTATTGATACCTCATTTACACAGCTTACGCTAGGAGGTATCTCACCAACAGCCACTACTGCTACACCCATACCTACTGTTCAAGAATTTTTTGATAACTACGCACAGCTATTCTACCAAATACCGAAAACAGGTGAGACAAACTCTCATCAATATTTAGTAAATCAGAGTAGTGCATACATAGGTGGGGAAGGTACTAATGAAGAGGTAACCGCATTACTTGTAGAAGTTACAGCTTTAAGAGAAGAAAACTTACAATTGCAACAACAACTAGTAGATATAAAGCCGATTAATGGATAAGCAGATATACATACAGGATGTACCCTTAATTGAACTTGGTGGGCAGACTTATACTCCGTCTGATGATTCGCTTATTGCTTCCTTTAATGCAGACATAACATTTAATAGCTCTACAGACTATATTGAGTATTATGTTTACAATGCCAATAAGCAAATAATTGACACTGTAGAGAAATTACCAAGCTTTGCAATCTACGGAGAAGATTTAAGTATTAGCCCAGAAAAAGATTTAGAGAGTAGGGCATACCAGGAAGGACAATACTACACAGTTTACAACTTTTTAAGACCGCTACTATCTTCAAGCATATTAGAAGCATACTATATTTCTGAAATATCAACAGACAGAACTGAAATTAGACTTGCTAGCACAGATGTAATGGCTGGCGATATAGTTGATTCAACTGTAGCGTTAAAAACTTCAATAGAAACAACTCCATACCAGAGAGATTTTAATTTAAATTTTGGAGCGAACAACTTAATCATAGCAAACAACGTTTTACTTGATGATACTGATCCAAACAACGTCACTGTTCTAGTTAAACTTTACGAACCACTTCCCTCTCAGTTTGATATTCAATCAAAATGTTGGGGTGTAGAAAAAATTGCAGAATCAAAAGCATACCTAATAAACATTAAGACAACTTATAATCCTGAAGATAATACAATTAAATTAAGAGGTCCTAATGTCAGTTTACAAGTAAGTTCTGAATTAAACAAGACAACAGAATATCAAAGCACACAAGGATTAAATGATTCAGATAACTCTGCTTTAACGTATCAATTAAACAGTCTACTCGCTGAATCCGGTATAGAACTTAACATTGACTACAGTAGTTACGGTAATTTTGTATTTTTCTCTAGTGCACAAACTAGATTAGAAAACTTTTATTATAAGTTAGGTCTAATTGAAGAATATACTGTTAGCGGTAGCTACGGAAGTACCTCTAACGCCTATTACAATTCTGCAAGTGTTAGTCACTGGGATTCAAAAATAAAAGAAGTTATAACTAATTTCGACGGTTACGAATACTACCTCTACTACGAATCTGGAAGTACAGCATGGCCTAAAACAAACAGTGTACCCCCTTACATAAATACTGGAACAACATCAGTATTGGGGCTAAATTGGTTTACAGCACAATCAACGATTGCGCAAGATTTTGACGAAAACAATAAAGACGGTCTTGTAAGCTCTATACCACTTTATATTAGAGAAGACCCTGCTAATACTAGCTTCGAACTTTTTGTTGAAATGGTCGGGCAACATTTTGATAGTATTTGGGTTTATACTCAAGCAGTTACTCAGAAGTACAGCTCTGATAACCGAGTAGACTCAGGATTATCAAAAGATTTAGTAGGAACAGCTTTAAAAGATTTCGGTATTAAGCTATATCAGAACAACTTTACATCTGATAATTTATACAATACTTACTTAGGGTATACACCTTCAGGAAGTCTATTACCTTATACCGGACAAGAACTTATAACAACCTATGTAACAGCTTCTGCAACCGGATCTTTAATTCCATTAGATAATCTTTCATCAGAGGTTTATAAGAGACTTTACCACAACTTACCCTACCTTTTAAAGAAAAAAGGAACAGTTGAGGGATTAAATACATTAATTACAACGTTCGGTATTCCAGATACTATACTAAGGGTTTATGAGTACGGAGGAAAAGATAAAGCGTTAAATACTTGGGACCAGTGGCAGAATGAGTACGATTATGCTTTTAATACAAAAGGTACAAATTACGTAACATCTTCTTTTGTTATAAATTCTAACTGGAATGCAGACAATAACAGACCTCAAGCTGTAGAGCTTCGATTTCAAACCAGAGGTATTTCAATTGATACTGGGTATTATTCTCAAAGCTTATGGTCTACCGATTCTGGATCAGCTTTAATACTTAGGTATAGTGGGTCTAATAATACATCAGGGTCATATACCGGTTCAGTAGTTAGTCCTTACAGTCAGTACGGAACATTAGAATTCTACCCAGACACTACCAACACTACTGCAACAGCAAGTATATACTTACCATACTTTAACGAAGGTTGGTGGTCTGTATTGATAAACAAATCGGGGAGTAGTGGATTTACGGTATATGCAAAAAATAACCTTTACCAAGGTCAAGATGGAAATACTTTAGGATTCCAAGGCAGTTCTTCAATAAGCTTATCAAACAACTGGAATGTAAGCACAAGATCCTACTTCGGATCAGCATCATTCAGTGCTAAAGTATTCTCAGGATCTCTACAAGAGGTAAGATACTATAAAGGAGCCTTAAGTGAAAGTTCATTTAACGATTACGTAATGAACGCTTCTTCAATAGAAGGTAATAGTATAAACTCAGCACCAGATCAACTAGTCTTTAGAGCAACCCTAGGAGGAGAGCTTTATACTAGTTCAATCTCAATACATCCTAAAGTTACAGGAAGTCAAGCAACAACATCCTCATTTTCAGGGACAAGCAATTATTACTATATAAACACCCCAGTATTTGTACCTAATAGAGAAATTACATTTTACGACCAACCAGCAGTTGGAATTAAAAATGCAGTCTCTAATAAAATTAAAGTTAGTACTACAGACGTATACGGAACAGTCTTATCAGGACTAAATACCATACAGCAGAACTACGTAGTAAGTCAAAGCTACACTAGGGATGTAAATTACTTAGAGGTAGGTTTTTCTCCTCAAAATGAAATTAACGAAGATATTAATTCGCAGATTGGATACTTTAACATCGGAGAGTACATTGGAGATCCAAGAAGATTCTCAGATGATAATTACAAATACCCAGCATTAGATGAGCTAAGCACAGAGTACTTTAAAAAGTATACAGCTTCATATAACTACAATGATTACCTTAGATTAATTAAGTTTTTTGATAATTCGTTATTTAAATTAATAAAAGACTTTATTCCTGCTAGAACAGGAGCTGCGACCGGTGCAATTGTTAAACAGCATTTACTTGAAAGGAACAGACAAAGACCTGCTCAAGTAGAATATACTCAACCTGAATATACAGCCTCAGTTACATCTGTAGCAAGAGACTATCAAACAGGGTCTATAGGGGTTTTCACAGGCGGTGCCGGTGGATCAGTTAATGTATTAACCAATCTAACACAATCATGGTCTTCCTCTATCTTAACCAAGGCTGGGCTAGTAAATCAGATTAATTCTTCACAGTACGAATTCTTTGATGGAGCCTATTCCGGCTCATCAATCGAAGTAGTTACCAATAAGCTACAAGATAATCCATTATTAGGATCTGCTTACAGAGTAGGTATTCCTGATCTACAGAATTTAGATGTCAGAAGTGCTGCTTTTATAATAAGTGCAAGTATTTTAAACCCAATAACAATTACATATTATAATTCCGGTTCATATCCGTTTAATAACTTACAAAAGTCGATAAGCTACTACAATACACCGAATTATGAATATAAACCTAACTTCTCCGTACAAGCTGACATAAATATAAACATTACAGGAAGCATCTCAGGTTCCGGTCCCTTCTATAGTAATTTTTTAACCACAAATGTAGTTAAAGATGGAGTAGTGATATTAACTGATCTATTAACACTGGGCTCTCCCTCAAACTTCACCCACAGTATATCATATCCAAACCTATACCTAGTTAGCGGTTCAACCTACCAAGTTACCTACCGTCTAAATGCACTAACACCTGACACTAGTGCTTCTATAAATGCAAATACAAGCTGGACAGCAACAGTTGATAATTTATTCGCACAATCAACTTACTATCTAGATCCAACAGTTTATACCCAGCAGAACTTCCCTGGGAATATAAATAACTTTTCCGACTATAATAGTCTATTAAACAACGTCTATTCAAACAGAGTATCCGATAAATACTACGATGTTGATTATAGTTCAAACTTACTAACACCAGTTAATTTCACAAGTATTATTAGTCAATCAGCTCTGTACGCTCAAGTACAGGATTCTAACTACTCCTTATTAAGTGCATGGACTAAAGCAAGATATTCCGGAACTAAACTAACAAGTGCTACTTATAACACTTATACTGCTGGAGATATATCCTACGGTAAGACTGCAGTAATTGATATTTACAAAACATACTTTTTATACTTCTCTAAAATTACCTTAACCCAATCAGGAAGCGGAGATGGAACTATATACTCAGGAGGTAATGTAAAGGGAGTT
>Ga0181355_1000307_pt1 | contig 20590 bp, 23 predicted proteins | sample Fa13VDMM15DN_FD_130099 | JGI IMG/M metagenome (GOLD analysis project Ga0181355, IMG submission 130099) | Freshwater viral communities from Lake Michigan, USA - Fa13.VD.MM15.D.N | ecosystem: Environmental > Aquatic > Freshwater > Lake | place: USA: Michigan | collected 2013-09-23 | reverse complement strand
TTATAAGAACGAGATTTACTAAAAAATTCAGACAAATCGGATAAACTTTGAAAATCACACATTATTTTGCCATTTTCAATAGTTATATCACTTAAATATCTACGAATTATTTCATTTAATATTTCTTCTTTATTAGATGTTTGTAGCATATAATGTAATAATTCATTTTGTTCTTCTTCTAAGTCATGTGAAAAAGGGTCAATCATTTCAATTAACCCAGTTTTTTTTACTATATTTAAAAAATTTTCTATTGTACCAAAATGTTGTTCAAGAGATTCTCCCCATTCACCGTCATTAAACATTTGAACAACTTTTTTAAATTTTTCACTCATATCTTTTTAATAATTAAAAAAATTATTCGTTTTTAATTTTATTTTGTAATACTTTTACAAATTCATTTTGAATCATCTTAACAAATTTTATATATGGAGAATCTTCAGAATCTGGATTATATTTATATTTTCCTTTTGGTGGTCGTGTATTTCTACCCATAAAATTTAATCCTGAGATATTTGTAATACATTTATGTCCACCACTGTTAGCCTGAATTAAATCCCAAGCGTTAATTGTTATATTATCCAAAATTTTTTTTTCTTCTTCCGATAAAACAGAAAAAGGCTTTATCATTATTTCCCCAATTTTAGTTAATTCTTCTTTTCCATTATTAAGACTTTTATATTCATTACCATATAAAGCGGCAAAATCTTTAAAAGTAAACCCAACGGACATTTCTCCAAAATCTTTTGAACTTTCAGATATCCATTTAATTGTAGATAAAGGAATTTCTTTTTGTTTAAGTTGTCCTTCCCATTTACTTAAAACTTCTTGAGCTATTTCACCAAGGTTAACACCTTTTAACTCTCTTTCTTTTTTAAATGGGTTACAAGACGCTTGTACTAATCCTAATGGCCAAGCAATTACAATAAAGTCCGCCTCAGGATTGTTTTTAAATGGTGTGTATCTGTCGTAAGAACCTGGAGATGTCATTTTACCCCCGCCATATTGAACAATAATATTATCAGTAACTTTAACATTTGAATGAGATTTCATTTGATTAACGTACTCTTCTTTATTTTTTTGTAACTGTTCAACATTAACATACCCCTTTTCAATCATTATTTTTTTTATGTTTTGAAGAATATTCATTAATGACGGAGTTGATTTCATTACAAGTTCTTCTAAAAAACCCGGTTTGTTTTTAAAAGCTAATAATAATTTATTGGCAACTAAACCCATTGCAATTTTATTCTTTTGTAAATCTTTTTCTTTATCTAATTTAAATAAATAATTAATAACAGTATCAACCGATATTTCATTTGTCGCATAATTTGCGGAATCAATTGTTGAAATTAAAAATATGTCTTCATTTGTAAACAAATCTTTAGGTGAAACTATTTGTGAAATTGTTTCTGCGTTTGAACGGGCACTTTTAAATGAGGTTGAATCAGTACTTTCAGCCCCGGCTTGTCTATCATGGTGGTCAGTATGTATCACAAACATTGGCTTTCCGTGAGCAAAATCAACTAAGACAGGCATAATCTCTCCAAAAGCATCTGATTTTTTAATTGCAAATTCTTTATCACCATATTGAATAATTTCAGAATCTACTACTTGAATACCATTATTATTAAGATATTGTTTCATAGCTACAGCCGTAGTTACTCCATCTAAATCTTGATGAAAATAAATTTTTGCTTTACTATATCTTTTAGCAAGAGCATTTATACCTTTTAAACCACTTTCTTTAATTAATTTTTTCATTTACGTATATTATTTTAAATGCCTTTCTCATAAATATATAAAAAAGAAAAAAGAGGTCCTAAAACCTCTTTTTTTAATTTATCACATCAACTTTTTTTGTCTACCTATTCTAATATTCTCCGTGGCAGGTCATTTTTTTATTTTATATGACCAATTCTTTTTTTTCTTTTTTGGTTTCAAACTATGAGTTAAAAAAACAACATTCTGTTCGTTTGCATAAAGACCTAAAATATTAAATTCATAAAATTCTTCCGCTTCCTCATAAGTCATTTTATCTTTCATTAAAGTATCAATAATTAAAGATTTGGAATACAAAACTCTTGGTCCATTCCCAAATTCTTCAATTATACCTATTATTGAGTTTTCAAACCCATCTAACAAAACCGCACCTTCTGCGTATTCATTCAAATCAATTTTCATTTTCTAAATTTTTAATTTTTCGTTCTAAATAAAATAAAGCTTTTTTTAAATCTTCCAACTTTTTTGTTGGGTCTTTTTTACCCGCTCTTGAAATATATTTAATCACATTTCCCAATAAAAAATCTAATTCCCAATTATCAATAACTTTAATTGTTTCATAAACATTTTCTTTACCCCCATAATGAATAGGGTTATTAATCATTTCATTACCCATTTAAATTTTTATTTAAAAGTTTAATACTACTTATATCGACCACAAACCTAAATTTTACTGTTGATATCCCGTCATCTTCATATGATTTTTTAATTTTAAAATTAGAACCTTTAACATCAAAAGTATATCCATTTGCCGTTGCACCTATTGGGTCTAAATAATCTATTCTCACACCTACAATTCTATAAAAATCCCCAGGATTAAAAGTATAAGTACTAGTTTGCCAAATTTTGGTTTCAAAAATAATATCTTCACCTTGATTATATATTTTAAAATTTCTAAAAATAAAATCTGGAATATCAATTCCAGTAAATTGAATAATAAATCTATTTTTTTTTAAGGGTTCTATTGATTTAAAATTTTCAAACCCATTTTTTTGTGTTGCCATATTTTATATTTAATTAATTTATTTAACGTTTGATGTTGAATCAGTATGAGACCCTTCAACATGATAATCCTCATCATCTTTGTATTGATTTAGCAATTCATCATTAGATAACGTATTATATTTTTTCTCAATATCATTAACATTAACATCATCGTACATATTATGTAGTGCCATTTTTAACTGATTAGCAATATTTAATGAATCAACTATTACTTTTATTATTTTATACGGATTACCGTTTGACGCTGGTCGTCTATCTTCTAAATACCCTTTCCATTCTTCCCCAACAATTTTTGGTACTCTAATTGACGCTCCCCTATCTCCAATACCCCAACTGAATTTATCTATTGATTGAGTTTCATGTGTACCAGTTAATCTTAAATTATTATTAGACCCATAACTATCAATATGGGTTTTAGCTCTAGATTCAAAAGTATTAAAAATTGCTTTAAAATATTCTTGACCTCCAACTTCTCTCATAATTTCATTTGAAAAATTAGTATGTAATCCTGAACCATTCCAATCCCCAATTACTAAAGGTTTTGGGTGTAATTCAATTGCGTAACCACGTTTTTCGGCAAATTTTTCTAAAATGTATCTTGACATCCATAAATCATCACCGGCTTTTACTTTACCTTTTGAAAAAATTTGATACTCCCATTGACCTAAAGCTACCTCAGCATTAATCCCCTCAACACTAATACCTAACGATAAACAATACTCTAAATGTTCTTCAATTAATTCTCTACCCACCATTTGACCACCAACACCGCAATAATATTTACCTTGTGGGTCAACAACACCACCTCGGTCAAATCCTAAAATTTGTTTATGATGGCCAGTACGAATAAAATATTCTTGTTCGAAACCAATCCAAATATTTTCATCTTCATCACCTAACTTTGACCTATCATTAGTTTCATGCGGTTTATTATCTTTATTTACTACTTCACAAAAAGCGTAAACGGTCTTAATGGTTGATTTAATAAAACTATGTGTGTACAATCTAACCGGTTTTAAATAACAATCCGATGAAAACCCTTCCGCTTGCATTGTTGAGCTACCATCAAACCCCCAAATAGGTACTTCATTAATATTATCAATCACATTATTAGTAATTTTAATTTTACTTCTTAAATTTGGTTCTGGTTTATATCCATCTAACCAAACATATTCAATTTTTGTGTACATAAATTAGTTTTTTTAAATTTACTTAATAATATTAATTTTTATTAAATAATTCAAGAGAAATTAAAATTTTTAATTAATTTAAACGTCTCATTAGTTAGATTTTAGATGATTCGAATATCTATAATTTCTATTGAAACAATTTTCCTCCTCTTCGGTTTGTTTTGTTATTATTATACAATTTTGACCATAAGTAATTGATGAAATTTTTAGTTTATTTTCTTTTTTTGAAAACTCACTATTAACATATTCTATTAGTTTTTTTGTATAATCAATAGCATTGAAAACACCTATTTTATACCCATAGATAAAAGATTCTTCATCCCAGTAGTTACATTCAATATCTTCTATTATATAAACACCACCAGGTTCTAATAATTTTTTAAATAAAAAATTAAATGTTTCTATTTGATGTGTAGGATGATGACTACCATCATCAATAATGAATTTAGCCGAACCTATTTCATTAGAAATTCTATCCAAATCATTTATATTTGATTGGTCACCTTTGAATACTACATGATTATCAAATTCACACTTTAGTTCGTCACATCCTGGATTTATATCCATTGCAAAAACATTTGCCTTGGGAAAATATTCTTGCCACATTCTACAAGAATGACCTCCTTGATATCCTATCTCAAGCATATTAAATTCATCATCCCTAAAAAACTCTAAGTGTTTCGGATAGAAAAAGTTGTACCCATGATGACCTACTTTATCTGTTCCGTGTTTAATTCCTAAACTTTTAAAATCATTATTCATTACTATATGTTAAAATTTTTAATTTTTTTCTTAAGTTTTTTTACTTTAACACCATTAAAATATTTTTTATGGATTTTATAAGATTTTTTATCTAAGAAGATAAGACAATCCGAATTAAATAATTTTTTTAATGAATTATTGTTAATAATTGAATAATTAAAAAGATATTCTTTATCAATAATTTTTTTTACAATCCCCATTTTAATTTATTGTTACGGTTTCTATTTTTCTTAAAGTTTGAGTGACATAACCAATTACTTTTCTTTTAAAAATAGGTAATAAAGTTTCTTCCAACGGTAAAGAATCATTATTAGTTTTTAGATAAAACACAGGTAATAGATTTTCTTTTTTTGTTTTATAATCTAAAGAAAATTTAATTAAAATTTTTGTAACTGTCAAATTTTTTTCACCAACATAAATTTGTTTAATTTGTGTTTTATTTTCATTTTTTATTTTTTTACTAACGTATTTCCAAACATATATTTGGTCGTCTTTTTCAAAATAAAAAAAACCAATTGGGCTTGAGGTATTTTTAAAATTTTTAACTACTTTTATTTGAATGGAATCATAAGCTATTGACCAAACAGCTTTAGCAATATTAAAATAATCAAAAAGTTTTGATTGACTACTACGTAATATTTTTTGATACTCCTCATATTCTTCACTTGTAAGTTGAGGTATGTTTTTTAATTTTAAATCTTTAAAAGTTAACTCTTCTAAATTATTTAAATAAAAATTTTTATTGGTGTATAAAATTTGATTTTTTGTTAATAAAGTTTGAATATTCCCCAAATGTAATGATAAATCAGTAAACATTGGATATATTTTTAATTCTTCTAAATTTTGATTAATTTTTTGAAAATAACTTAAAAGAATATACTCTTTTTGTTCTGCGTCTAAAATACCTTGGAACAACCAATCAGTATCCATTATAAAACCAGGTTTATTTTTATTTTTTTTTAACACATTAAAAATATAAACCTCCCTTAATTTAAAATGAATAGTTTATTGAAGTCTCATGATATAAAAAGTCATCGAATTTGAATCATATTGGATTGATTCACTATCGTAAGTGCCATCATATCCATTCATTATTCCCCAACCATCATCGTTAACATAACCTTGCGCTAAATCTGAAATACTAATAAAATCTTTGATGTCTAATTCAAATTCTTTTAATTTATCTACTCTATCATATTCAGCATCTACAACCATTTGTTCAACTTTATCATCAATCATTTCTTGGGTAGGCTCATTATCTGGAACAATATCATTAATTTTTTCATCCGCATCATCAATAGCTTCCAAATAATTATCAATTTTTTTTTCTAATCGTTCATATTCAATTCTATATTCTTCGGGGTCCTCTATTTCATTTTCAAGTTCATTTAATTTATCTTCATATTCAGTTTTTAAAGTCTCTAATTTTTCTTTATGTTCCTCTAACTTTAATTTATAATTTTCTTGTTCATCTGATAATTCAAAATTATCTTGAGTAAAATAAATATCATGATTTTGTGATACATCATCATAATAAAATTCTTCAAAATATCTACGAAAATAATCTTCATCAATATAAGAATCAACATAACCTGAACTAAAACCATCTAACCCTACGTCATCAATAAAACTTTCAGCGTAAGCTATCGCACCACTATCCATTTCATCATTATCGCCAACAGAGTATTCATTATTCTCCAAACCATCAATTCCAATTACTTCAAACATTGACATTCCGTAATTATTATACGTTATTGGTATAATATTGTAAACGTCGATTTGTTTTTCTTCCAATTCACTTATTTCATTTTCAACCTCACTTATACTATTACTTAACATTGTAATCATCTCATCGTTTGATGGAACGTCCTCAATGTCATTATAACGTTGTTCTAAAATTTCTAATTCTTTTTTTAACTCTAATAATTTATTTTTTTCTTCTTCTGTAATTATATCTTCAGTATTAATATTTCCATTATTAACTAACCATTTAAATAAAACGTTAGCCTTTACCCCTTCAATATCTGAAGTGGTATTTAAATTCCATTCGTTGTTTTCTCTTCGACTTTCAGCATCATCCATTTTTTCTTTTAATATTGCCGCTAGTCTTCTTTTTTCAATTGGGGTTCCCGAATCAGAAACATAACCTTTTACACTAATGTTAGAAATGTCTGAAACATTAGTTTTATATATGTTTAAATTCCCGTTAATATAACCAACATTACCTAAACTTTTGGTAGGAGTGTTAGCTAAATCAACATTCCCATCAATCCATAATTTTTTCCCCCCAAATTGTCTTAATTTAGTAACACCTATTCCATAATAACTGGATAATTCCATTAAATTAATATATTCTTTGGAAGTAACTTTAACATATTCTTCAGGGTCAAAATTAATTTCAGTATTTCCTTTTCCCTCTATAATTTTCACTTTATTAGTTGTTTTATATAAAACTTCAGTTAATTCTTTTTTTGTTAATATTAGTTTACCCATACTTATTATAAATATATTAAATATTTAAATATTATTTACAAATTAGGATAATGACTATATTTATTATTATATAAATAAATTTAAAACACACTCAATTATGGGATGCGGATGTAAAAATAAAAACAATGGTGTACCGGCTCCTCAACAACCAGCCCAAACGCCACAAAATCAAAATCAAACTAATAATCAAACTATTCAAGAATCAATTCGTAAAGTAGTTGATAAGTATTACAAGAAAAAGTAATTAATTAGTTTTTGCTAGCATTTTAAAAAGGGAGGTTACTCCCTTTTTTTTATTTTAACCTTCACAATTTAAAAAAAAATCGATATTAATTTTACATGAAATTAATTATTAAAAACACTAAAAAATCGTTAGTTAACGAATTTTCAGAATACATATTAACTAATATTAATAAAGAAAATCATTACAAAACAAAAATCCAAGTTATTGATTGTGTTAATTTTTTACTAATAAATGGGACAACCGAATCTAAAAAAATTTTAAATTTAAACGATTTAATTACAAAATTTATAACTGAATCTAAATCATTTAACTTTGATTTAGAAAACAAAAAAATTAATATAATTGATTTAATTAACTATAATAAAATTGTTAATTTTCCAGATAAAATTATTTATACATATTACAATACCGATAGACCAATATACCACAATGAAGTTAAAAAAGAATATTTAGATAACACCGTATCAACGCTATTAAGTATTGACTATGTTAACGAACTAATAATGGAATCTGTATATAACGAACCACAAGATTATGGTTATTCTATTATTGATAAAATGAGCCCAATATCAATTTCATCAGAATTTCCTTTTGGGTTTAGCAATGAATTTCAAAAAATAGCGTTATACTATTTTGAATATATTTCAAAACACCTTTTTAAAATTTTATTAACTGATAAAATAACAATAAGTTTTTGGGATAAAATTAATGAACCATCATTGTTTTTAATAAAAACAAATTCACAATACGATGATGAAGTGGTTAAGTCTTTAGTGTTAGATGTTTTTAATTTTAATTTTTTAAATTTTAAAACCACTAAATTAGAAAATTACGATTTTATTAAAGAAATAACAGACCCTTTTGGAGAAAAACCTTGGTTAGTTTTGGATAGACAATCCGACATTTTTATTATTTAAACTCTTTTTGAGTGAGAAATTATTTGATAATAATCTTTTTGGTTTTCACAATACTCCATCATTAGTTTTAACATATTTTTAAACATGTATGCATTATCTGTTTGTTTTTCACATTTAATAAATAATTCTATAATACCTGACAAAAATTCAACAGAAAACTCAGTTAAATTATCCATATCGTAATATTTTTCAGTAAAAAAATCATTATAAATTAATTCATAATTAATTCTTTCATCTTCTGTTTTAAATGGTTCTATTATATCATATAAATTTAACCAATCTAATACAAAATCTTTAACAACATTTGGAGAAAATCCATGTTTTATAATTAAATCAACAATCCAATGTGTATGTGAAGGAGCCCTAAGCCGACAATTTGGTTTTCTATATTTTACAATAAAATCTAATTTAGGATTTTGTCCTCTGTTCCCTTGATAGATTACCAATATATTCCCATCAATTAACTCCCATTTATTAATAGGTGTATGGACCAATCCATTTTTTCTAAAGTTTAATTTATCAATTATTTTTTGTGTCATTTAATAATTTTAAAATTTCTAATTTTGCTGTTAATGTGTCTTTAATACCACGGCCTCCAATATGCCACTTTATATTTTCATTATTATTAATAGGTCTATTCTCTTTCCAATCATATATTGTAATTAAAACACCATCATTATTCTCACAAACCCACTCCATATTTACTTTATTATCCCCTGAATTGTTATTTGGTTCACCTAAAATGGTAACTAATTGTTGTGGGGTAGCTGTTATTGTAACATCATGAAAACTAGTACCGTTAGCCGTTTTGTTTGTCTTTTTCATATTTATAATTTACTTTGTTAATAAAGATAAGTAAAATAATATAAAGTTACAACAATTAAAAAAAATAAGTATAATAGGTTACCTTAACAATGTTACATGCCCTATTTTAGTATATGACATACCGTCAGCGTCTTTAAACTTTAAAGTAAACACATAAACACCTTCAATAACCGGTTCTCCTTTAAAAGTCCCATCCCAACCTACATTAATATTATTAGTGTTAAACAATAACGCTCCCCAACGATTGAATATAGTAAATTCATAATACTTAGTATCAATTCCAAACGGACTAAATACAGGTATAAAGACATCATCAAGTTTATCAAAGTTAGGAGTAAAACTACTTGGTATCCAAACATTATATGTCCCTTTAACCTCAACCATTTTTCTTAGTGTATCTTTACATCCATCAAAAGAAGTAACAAACAGACAAACCTCATATTTTCCAGGTTTAGTGAAGTTAATTGTTGGATTAAGTTCTGTGTATTGTGTGTTTAGTATTGACCAATTATAATAGTTGTCATTGATTGGTATAGTTTGATTCTCTATTTGTATTTGTGGTTCAGCAATTGATATTACATTTGGTATATTAAACTTAGCTATTGGTTTTTCATACACTGTGAATGTAGGTACTGAAGTAAATGTTGTTGTACAACCTTCTACACTAACATAGTTTATGTATACATTATACAATCCAGCATTAGTAAAAGTTTGACTGGTCGATAATCCTTGTTTAGATTTTATATTTTTATTAAAAATCCATTCAGCGGTTCCATAGTTCTTATCAATAGATAAGATGTTAGTAAATGGTGTACATCCACTAAGTTTGTTTGCTGTAATGTTTATAGTTGGTGTATTTGCTACAACAATTTTTAAATCGCTAGTGTCAGGACATAAACTTGCAGTTGTTGAAGTAGTTAAATAATGTACTACATTGTTACCTATGTTAGCAATATTAGGATTGAACATACTCCCTACTACGCCTGGACCTGACCAAGTTCCATTAGTATTAATAACTAATGATTTAAGATTAAATGGTTGAGCAGTTCCTTTACAATAAACTGAATTTGGATATTGTGTAATGTCTGCCGAGATAAACTTTTCAACAGTTATTGTTGTTTGTCCATAAGCAATGCAAGGACCTGATGTTATACTGTAATTAACCACATTATTACCAATACTAGCGTAAGCTGGTGTAAATAATCCGCCTAAAGAAACTCCATTATTAGAACCAAATAACCCACCAATTGGAGTTACTAGTAATTGAAACGGTGAGTGAGTGTTACAAATAGTATTTGGTTTGGTAATACTTGGTGCTGTTAATGAATAAACTCTTACTGATGTAGTTGATGTGCTTGGACATAAACCACTAGTTGAAGATGTATTGTGAATCAAAGTTATTGTTCCAGCTCCAGAAGCATTTGGATTAAACATTGAACCATTAACACCAAACCCAACCCACGAACCAGGAAAAGTTGCATACATACTTAAGTTCACAGCTGAGCTTGTATTACACATATCAGGTATTTGGTTTGTAATAGTTGATGGTACAAACATTTCAACAGTAACTGTTTTTGTTTGTTGTGATGAGCAAGTATTAGTCCCTATAACATATTGTATAACGTTATTTCCAATAGAACAAAGTGATGGATTTAATACACCATTTAAGTTAATATAAGGAGCTGTTATCCAACTACCTGTACTTGGTGCAACTGACATTTGTATAAGTGCATCTAAACTACATATTGGACCAACTGAGGTAATGTTAGGCATTGGTGGATTGAGTACTGACACATTAATAGTTCTGCTATCAGGACATATAGTAGTATTGGGCGTTGAATTAGTATTGTAAGTTAATACATAACTGTTAGTACTTAGTCCAGCAGGATTAAATAAGTTTTGATTAACGTTCATACCAGACCAAGTACCTGTTGTATTTTGAACGATAGACATTAAGTTGAATGCATTATTAGTAACACACATATTAGGAACTACTCCAGTTAATGAAGCAGTATTGTATGTTGATGGATAAATGCTAAATGTATTTGTATTTACACAAGGACCAACCGTAACCATATATCCAACAATACTGTTTGATGGAGAAGATAGTGATGGAGTAACAATACCTAAACTACTAACAGCTGAGTTGTTAGCCCAAATACCACCATTTGGATTAGCGGTTAATACAAATGATGATGTGTTATTACAAAATGGACCGACATTGGTAATTGTAGGGATAATTGTATTTGTTACGGATATGTTTAATTGTGTTGATGAAGGACAAACAGTAGGATTGGGTGTTGATGTTGTATTGTATGTAATATTGTAAATACTTGTGTTTAAACCTAGTGGTGAAAAAGACCCACTAGTAACTCCTACACCACTCCAAACTCCTGTAGTATTTTGTACAATACCCATTAAGTTAACTGGAGAATTAGTTACACATAAATTATTTATACTACCAGTTAAAGATGAAGTATTGAAGTAAGAAACCTCATAACTACTAGTGTTAGAAGCTGCACAAGTACTGATTGAAATAGCGTAAGTGTAATTATTAACCCCTATCGCAGTTGGTGATATTACACCCAACGTACTAACTCCAACTCCAGTAAATACTCCACCACCAGGTGATGCTATTATTTGATATGGTGAGCTGTTGTTACATAAACTTGGTATTAAAGATAAAGTAGGTGTAGGCGGATTGATTGCCAATAAATTTAGTGTACGTGTCATTGGACAATTAATAGCAGTTGGTGTAATCACAACTGAGTAAGTTATATTTGATTGAGTACCAACAGCAAGATTTGGTATAATGATTGTTGACTGTTGGGTGTTACCCGCTAAAAAGATATTAGGTGTCCAAGAGTAAGTGTATTGTGATAATGATGGTGGAATACTAAATACCACTCCAGCTGCAATACCACCACCAGGACATAGTGTTGTTGATGTTGGACTTAAGGTTGGAGAAAACACATGAGTGAGTATGTTAAACGAAGTCGTATATGCACATGAACCATCAAATACTCTTACTTGATAACTACCAGTTTGTAAGTTTCCAAACAAATAACTATTTTGATTAGTCGGAGCTAATGATGAGTTGTAAGCAGGTGTGTTATTAGAATTCCATACTGAGTATGAATTAGCTCCTGGAGGAGAACCTGATGCAGGAGTTAAGTTAATAGTACCACTTCCATTAGATGAGTTTAAACAAACTGAAGTGGTTAGTAATGATATATTTCCAGGAGGAGATGGTATTAATGTGAATGAAGCCGCTTCATTACAATTTTGCAATGAAGTATAGGTTACTGTATATACAGAAGCTTGTACCGGATTGTTTACGGTATATCCCATTGCAACGCCTAATGGTGAAGATATAGGTGTATTGTTAGTAGACCATTGAACACTATTACCAACTACACTTAAATAGGCTTGACCACCACAATATGGTTTTAATAGATTTTGTACTTGAGGCGTACCAACTCCTACTGATATAGTTGACGTTGCTGAACCACAACCAGCATTTCCAAAACCAGTTATAGTTACACTATACGTTCCTGGAAGTAATCCACTTACTGTTGCTGATGTACCAACTACCGAATTATTTGAATTTACCCAAGTATAGTTATATCCTGTACCACTACCATTACCTTGAACAGTTCCAGTTCCACTAGAACCTCCAGCACAACTAGTCCCTGAACCAATACCTGCAATGTTTACTAGTGTAGGCATTATTGTATTAGTTGCAATGTAAGAACATCCTGAAGGTGAATTTAATTGAACCGTATAAACTGCACCTGCAACTACTGGACTTATGGTTAGTGTTGGAGCGGTACCTCCTGCATTTGCAGGAATTGTTCCTGTTATAGGTGATATCCACTGATATGATGAATATCCTAATGGCGCCGCAATAATAGCTTGATTTGACCCAGCACAAAAACTAACAGGTCCTGCAATGTTTCCTCCAACTCCTCCTAATCCCTGACCAACTAATTGACCACCACATCTTGCATCAAAATAGGCAGTTCCATGATGTCCTGAATAAGAACAATCAGAACACGTTACTACTATTCTAATACATTGACCAATGTAAGGAGTTAAATCAATATATTTTGTTTGCCAGTTAACCCATGAAACCCCACTTGTAACTTGATAACCAGGAACTCCACTTTGACAAGATTGTCCGGAAGGAGTTAAACTTACATTTGCACAAGGTATTGGGATTAATGAACCTGTACAATTATACATATCAATTCTAAAAGCAGGTTGCCCACAACACTCATGAACACCATCCCATGACCCTGCATAACAAAATTGAAATAAAGTATTAGAATTTGAAACTGGAAATTGTGTCATAATTCGGGTCATCAAACCTGTTGGACAAGAGTTTTGTAGTCTTGCAACTCGGTTACCACCAAGTGGAGAGTTTGGTATTGAGACATTGTCAATACTAAATCCTGGCGGATTTGCACAACTAGCGGCAGGTAGTATCGGAGTAGCAACAATAGAAAATTCAGGACTACCTGCATTCCAATTAGCTATAGGATTAGCAACACATCCAGCACCATATGTAGGATTTCCACAACAAATGTTAGAAGTATTATTTCCACTTTGAATTGTCCATCCTAAGACAGAATTCATTCCATTGTAAGCTCCAGGGGCAGTAAGTTCAAAATCTTCATTCACACAAGCATTACCAGGTGAATTAACTACATTAGGACCTCCAATAGGTCTGTTATTTGAATTGATTGGTAGTAATGGTTTGATACCATACTTTTGATTTACCCATTCTCTTTTTACTAGAGCAATGTAGTTAAGGTATTCCGAACCAAAGACATTTCGTCTCAGTAACTCAACTTTCATTGAAGCTTCGTCGAATCCTTGTAAGGAATCTCCGTAGTAACTTTTATAATCGGTTAAGGAGTTTTTAGAAAGATAATCACCATTGTTAATAAATCTTTCTTTAGTTGGAGTTTGGCCGTAAATGAATGAAATAACAAAACATAATAAAACCGTTAGTAACACATTTTTTATTTTCATAAAGTTCTTTTTTAAATAAATAGGTATAAAATTTATGATAAGTAAACAACTTTAATAAATATAAGATACTACTTACTCATTCACCCCTTTAAAATGTTCTTTAATTATTTCAATCCCATCAGATATTTCATTAAAATCTCTTTCTGGAGCATATAAATAACTTTTAGGGTTAATCTCATCATCATCAATAATTATAAATGCAGGAACAAATTCATTTTTAGTCGCCTCAACAAATAAATCATACTCTTCTTTATGTTGATTAATATCCCTCACAAAATATTCAATGTTATTTTCATTTAAAGATTCTTTCATTATTTCACAATAAGGACAACCTTTCATAGTAAATAAAATTAATATCTTATCCATTTATTAAATCCGTTACTAATTTTTTAATTTCGTTTTCCATTAAGACACCAGTTTTAGTTTCTGAAACTGTTCCACCATTAAAAACTTTAATTGTTGGGACAGCTCTAACCCCATATTCAATCGCAATTTCTCTATTTTCTTCAACATCCATAGTATATAATTCAACTAAAGAATTTTCGTTTTTAAGTTGTTCGGCAATTTTTTCAAAAGTAGGTTTCATAGTCCGACATGGTCCACACCATTTTGCGTGAAAATCAATTATTACTTTATCCCCACTTTTAATTTTTTCTTTTAATTTTAAACTTGTAATTTCCATAATTATTTAATTGTTTTTTTTAATTGTTGTAATGTAAATTCGACCATATTTTTTTTATTAATTTTAGATAAAATAAATACCATATAACTTTTTTTTAATTCGTCATCTTTTAATGGGTACTCACTTTTCTTTATTTTTTTAATAAAAACTAATATCCCAGTTGAATCGTATTCGTAAAGAATTTTAACATTGTTAATACCACCATCCGTATTAAACTTATCTTCATACCAAATAATTTTTGATTTTAAAAACATTTTGTTTAATACTTCTTGTTTATCAATTTTAAATTTAGTAATTGAAGGATACTCTTCAAATGTATTTTTGAATATTTCAATAATATGTTCAGGTATAATATTTTGCATTTTTAAAAAGATAAGTTATAAAATTTCATGTGTAAAATTTCTGGTTTCATTTATTATTTCATTTTCCCAAAAAGGTTTTTCAAAAACCCCACTATCTACAATAATAAATGATAATTTAGAACGGTAAACATTACCATTTTTATTTAACTCTAATTCAGGCAATTTAAAATTTTTATTATTTAAAAAATAGTTTTTAATATTTTTATCAAGGTCATTTAAAACAGTATTAAACTCTTCTGATAATTTAGCGTTAAATCTTCCCATTGATTGAACTCTTTTTAAAGATACACCTCTTAAATTTTTAATTAACGTATATTCAACCGTAGCTCTTTCTAAAAGATTAGAATTTTTTCTTACTGAAATTATTATAGAATCAGGATTTAACATATATGTTTTTACACAATTTGATTGACATGACGATTCCAGATTATAATCATTAGTTGTCTTTAATATAATAGGTAAAAATTCAACTCCATCGTTAATAATTTTAGCGGTAACTTCTTTTTCAAAATTCTCATCGTAAAATCTTTCATATAAACCTGTCGTGTAAAAACTTCTTTTATCACTAAAAACACAATGTTCTTGGTCAAAAGAATTTAAATCATTTGAACTCCATTTAATCTCTTCAAAACTTTTTATTTTTGAATACATATTAAGATGGTCATAAAATGTATTAATATTTAAGTTATTATTCATAACTAACATAAAAACCTTAAAACAATTATTTAATTCATTTTTAGTAAAATTAAAACGTTCTTTAGAAGTAATATCATCGTGTAAATAAAAACTTTGAAATTCCAGTATTTTTGTAATCATTAAATAATCTTTAGATAAAATAAAAGCCTCACCAAAAAATTTAATTGCAAAATTAAATGTTTGAAAATCACAATTTTTATTTATATTATGTAGAGATTTTCGTATTTTATCCCCTTTAAAACCATTAATTAACATTAATGAATCAATATATTTAAATTTTTCTTTTCTAAATTGTTTTAAAGTTGGTTGTTTATAACAACTACGAAAATTTAACCAATTATCAGGTAATTTAACCCCCTTTTTATCCATAATAAATTTTTGTAAACTATCATCTTCATTTATTAAAAAATAATCTTTACCGATTATTTTTTTAACAAAAATACCAACAATATGGGTGGATAATTCATTAATAGATAAGAATCCACTATCTTCTATGTTAAAACCATATAATTGATGACTTACAATGTGTTTAAACTCATTAATTGGATTATGATTGAACGAACCTCTTCGAATTTTTTTATTAACTTTTGTTTTGGTATGGTAATTAGTAATATAACCATGATAAAGATGGTTTGTTTTAAAATTATAAGTAACAAACCAACAATATGTTGACACTTTAAAATATGGACGACCAACTTGTTTTGTCCTTGTATACGTAAAAAATTTTAAACTTAATTTATTATCTTTTTCCTCAATAACAATAAGACGCCTATTATGATGTAACGAATAATTAAATTTTCCGTAATTTTCTAAATATTCATTTTCAGTTATATCATGATAAGTTAAACCGTTTGGTACCCACGTTTCAAGTTTTGGATTATTTTTTGCTCCCCCAATACGTATTCTTTCTTTATGAAGAACGTTTTTAAAAGTAGGACAGGTAATTGGTCCATTAATAAAATTGTAATCTAAATACTTTTTTTGTTGATAGGTTTCTTTTTTATATTTAAAAACAATTTTTTCCATATACAAAAATAAGAAAAAAAAATTGAACAATCAATTTAAAGAAAAAGTACCAAATTTTGTTTTTTGAAATAAACCATCAAGAGTTTTTATATTTACAGATGTTTTAGAATCTTTTTTTATTTCAACAACAATATCAATAATTTGTTGTCTGGTTAAAGTTACATCATCATTATTTTTATAATTTTGAACGCATTGTTCTTTAACTTTTGAATAGAATTCATTTTTTTTAACTTCACCAATTAAAACTAAAAGGTCATTTGGGTTTTTTTCAAAAAAATCAATAAATTGACTTATATAGATTTCAACATCAATTATTTTCATGTTAAACTTTATTTTTTAATATTATAATAACTAATTTAAATAATAAAATCCATTCCCTTCATCATCTAATCTTTCTCTAACTGAGTTTGGAATAATCACATTAGGATTACTATTCATTAAATTAAGAAAAGTTAAATCAGGTAAATTATTAACCGATTCCGGTATTGCTACTAATTTAGCGTTTTGAGGTAATGAAATAAATTTAAGAGCTTTAAGGTCACCAATATTTTCAGGTAACGTTTTTACAATATTCTGTAACATTAATGATTTTAAATTTTTAAATCTAGTAATACTTGGTGGAACGTCTAACAAAATTTCTTCTTTTGATTTATTAACAATATTCATTGAATCAATTGTATCTGGTACTGATTCAAACAATTGATTAAAACCATAAAGAGCTATAAACTTACCTGAAGAACTATCAGGATAATTTATATCTAACTTAGTCCCATCTCCTTTTGATAATCCTTTTGCAAATTCAGGTCTAAAAAAGTCTTTTAATTCTGACATTGGCCCATTATCTTTTAAATAATCAACTAAATTAATACTATGGTCTAATCTATCCATAAATTGATTTGATGGGAAGTGAAATTGAAATCTGTTTTGTGGTAACCCAGTTCTTTTTCCTACCTTACCTTCGTCATCATTTGCAAAAATAACATATAAAGGACCATCTTTTAAATATCCTGAAGTATACGAAGCGTTTGGAGGTGATGTACACCACCTTGATTCTCCATTTTCATAATCATAAAAACCACCATACCACGTAGCGGCTTCATTGGCTAATTTACCTTTATTTTTATTTATTTCAATAACTGTCCATTTATCACCAGTAAAAACAATATCCCCACCAGGGTGTTTAAGACCTTCCCTTTCTTTTCTTATTTCTTTTTTAATTTCTGTTTTTTCACGTTTTTTTTGAATATTTTCCGGTAATTGAAAAGTTTGTAAAAAATTAAATAATGTTTTAGGTGTGAATTTATCAATATTTCTCATTTCTTGAGGAAAATATTGTTGATATTTTGAAAATTTAGTTAAATCATCTGTAGTTTTAAATAAATCTTCAATAAACAATCTTTGAAATTCTTTTTTAGCTTGTTTAATGTCTTTTTCGTTTGATTCAGGAGTAATATTTAAATCTTCGTTTTTTGGATTAACAAAATTTTTAATTAACCACTGAGTAAATTTACCAACCTTAACATTATCCATGTCAGTTTCTGTAGCGTGACGCTGAGTTAAAACAACACTATCAATATCTATACCTTCAGGAATTTTAGTTGTTGGGTCAGCAAATATTATTGCCTTTAACATTTCAAAATCCATTAACCCTTTAGGTTTAGTTTTTTTAATTCCTTTTTGTGGAGTTTCAGTTGGTTTTATTATTGGTTTTACAAATTTATCCAATAACACTTGAAATCTGGAATTCTCAAGAATTAAATTAGTTAATATAGATGTGAATTTCATATTACAAATTATTTTATTATAAATATACTAAACTACAAAAAAATTAATGATTCATTATTAAAAGTTCTTCTCCAGTAGTTTGAATTTTTCCTTTTTTAGCTGACGCCGCTTTAGCAAAAGTTTTTTTTGCCCAATTATATTTATTTTCTGGGAACCATTCATGTAAATTTGTAAAATCATAATAAGATAATGAAAATTTACCTTTAATAGTTTTTAAACAATTTGATAATTTTTCATGGTCTTCTCTTCCAAAATCATGATTAGAATAATAAACCCCTTCACCAACAATGTAGTAAGGAGGGTCGACATAAAAATAAGTTTTAGGGTCGTCATATTTTTCAATAACTTCTTGGTAATTCATATTTTCAACAAAAGTAATTTTTTCAAACATTTTTTGCCACTCCGGTTTTTTTAATTTATTTTTAAATGATGTAAATTTTGAATGATATTTACCTTTCAAATCAATAAATTTTGACTTAGATGGATTAGCTCCAGAAAACACTTGAGTTAAAACATAAACATATTTAGCCGCCACTTCATAATTTGGCTCATTACCAAAGTCAAAACCATCCAAAAATATTTCATTTTGAAATAATTTAAAATTTTCAGAACAGATTGGATTTGTTGGTATAACATTTTTTTCTTGTACTGTTAATTTCTCACACTCTTCCAATAATCTTTGATGGTTAATTACACAACGAAATAGATTATAATTAAGAGGATTAAAATCATTATAAACTATTTTTTTTAAATTTGGGTAGTCTTCTAATTTCATACCAAAAAATATCCATGCCATTCCCCCAAAAACCTCAACAAAATTTTCAACATCCTTTGGAATGAATGGCACTATAAATGTTTGCATTTTACTTTTACCACCAATATATGAAATCATAATCTTCTTTTATTTTTATAAATTTTATTATTAAACAAGTATAGATAATATTATCGTTTTATTCAATATTAAAATTTAAACAATTTTTATATTATTTTTGACAAATATATTGGTTATTTAGTTATTTATATTTATATTTGTAAAAAAAAGAATATGGGAACAAAAACAGGTCAAAAAGGTCGTTACATTTGTAAAGTAGGTTTTTATGACATTTATGCTAAAGATAACTTAAAAACCAAAAAAGAAACTAAAGCTAAATGGATAAAAGGTGAAGTCATTTCTACCGATTACGTTATCACACACGCTAAAAAAACCGTTGAAAGTGGTTTTAAAACAAAAGATTTAGCTATTGAAAAAGCAAAATCATTAACTATTAAAATTAAGTAAACATGGAAGTTGAACCAGGATGTAAAACATGTAAAGACAAATCTAATACCCCAGGAAAAACAAAAACAGGTGTTATTGTTTTTGGGTCTTATTTATTATTTAGTTCCGTTTATGGAACTATCCAACTTATAAAATACGTTATGAATTATTTGTCAAATTAAGTTCTATCGAACTTAACAAATAATTTAACATATAAGTCACCACTACCGTTTTGAAACCCCTTGGATTTAATTCTAAGGGGTTTTGATGTGTCAAACTCTTGCGGTAATTTGATTAACATTTGACCTGATGGATGAGGTATTGATACACTATCATCTTTTAATTGGTTATAATTTAAAAAAGCATTATAAATTAAATCGTTACCATGTTTTTCAAAATTATTTTCACTTATTATTTTTATTTTAATTACTAAATTACCATACATTCCTTGTATGTAGTCCCCCTTTTCTTCCATTCTAAAAAAGTTTCCATCGTCAACTCCATGAGGAATTTGAATATTAACTTGGTC
>Ga0181355_1000306_pt1 | contig 20624 bp, 29 predicted proteins | sample Fa13VDMM15DN_FD_130099 | JGI IMG/M metagenome (GOLD analysis project Ga0181355, IMG submission 130099) | Freshwater viral communities from Lake Michigan, USA - Fa13.VD.MM15.D.N | ecosystem: Environmental > Aquatic > Freshwater > Lake | place: USA: Michigan | collected 2013-09-23 | reverse complement strand
TGACTGTTTCGACTTTTTCGACTTTTTGGCTTATGATTGGTGTGGACGGTTTTAATGTGTCATTGTTATTCAGATTTATTAAAAATCCTCTCTGCCGGTAAATCTCATAATATGCAGGAAGATTCACTATTTGTCTACTCTTGATCTTAACTATTTGTCCTTCTGGACCAGTTATGTGCACTGTGTGATGGTGCGGGTTTTGGTATTCTGGCATACTATCTCCTAATCTCCACGTACAATGGTGCAAAATTTATTGGATCGTCGTCATTCAGTCTGAACCTACTTGGTCTTATTAATAGATTCCCCTCATAAGACCCTTGCCCCTGAATGATAGCGTCAATGACTGATGGGTTTAGTATCACTGTATTTTTTGTCTTTAAAGTATTCACGAGCTTTCCAAAGACATCCTCTATAAGCCCCGGGCTCACACATTTGTTTAAGGATGTCCTCACATCTACTAACGTCAGAATATCACCAGCAATACTAAAATGATATTGTGCTTGTTCTATTTTTATGACATTCATTAATCTAACATAATTTACTAACTCATCCTTCACGAATTTCCTGCTAGTAATTCCAAGCGGTGTCACGTCTGAATCTAACTCTATCAGACTGCCAGCAGCATCGGAAAAAACAGTGTAGACATCATCCTTCTGGGTGTCTCGATAAATCAGAACAGTGAGATCGACATCGCCAGGGTGTTTTTGGACATAGCAATATATATGTTCTAATCTTTTTAGTTCTGTGTGGTCGTAGTACTTGGGGTAAGGCAGGACTTTTGGTACTTTAAATGTACCAGACTGTGACGTTATGGACGTAGTCGTGTTGGCTGATCGCAAAGACGCCATTGGCTGAATTCCTTATCTTATCCAAGTTTAATATCCGCGTGTTTTTCTTCTGCTCTTTTTCTGTCATTGTGAAAAGCAAAAATGACATTGTCGAGAAAATAATCGATATTCTCTCTTCTTCAGGCAACTTAGCGATTAGAGTGTTATTATCACCCATTCGCTCTCCAGGTGCATAATTAGACACAACTCCGCACCAAGTCACGAACCAACCAGTCCATATCACAAAATCACCATACGCTGGGACGTAGTCTGATATGTTCTTGTAAACAGCTAGTGAAACCTCTGTTTTAGGCATTATCTTCTCTCTTCAGCTGATGTTCGAAGATATTATAGACATATCTTCCAGATGGAAGTCTCCAAACAATATCAAGCCCTACACGTGTCGCACCGAGAGCATTCTCTATATCATCGTCTATAGAGTATCTCAAATTCTTTAAACCAGAAAGCCTAATAGGGGATATTACTTTGCCATTAATTCTGGTTGCCTCAGGTACTATGCTCTCTGTCTTTAGAAGATCCCTAATGTGCTCCATGCCTGCGAGAATGATCTGCCTCTGAGACTTAGACTCAGTCCCGACAGACAGTGATACATCCCCGAGCATAGCGTTTACAGTACTCTCTGGATTTTTCTTTAAATCATCTGGCGCAAAATTCTTTAATAAACCGACTATATCGTTTTTAGAATTGATTTTCGGTTTCTGAATCTGCTGTGTCATAGGTATCTGCCATGTTGATTTTGCAAGATAAGTTCACGTCGTATGTATGTACTCTGCCCCTCCGACAAAATTCGTAAATTATATGGAAAAAATTACTGAACCCATGCAAAGCGAGAATATTCAAAACAATATTATCAAAATACCGAGCTTCTTCAAAAAAACTGAAGAACATTGATATCCAAACACTGCAGCAATACCCACAAGATGTGACTTTATCGATGAATTTAAATATGCCCATAAACTTCTTATCGTGGCTATCTTCCGCATATAAATATGATCTGAGTCTATCTCTGAATATCATATCAGAAATAACAGAAGTGGTGATGAGCTCTACAGCGCGTTCTATAGCAAATGCAGATATCAGAAAATTCAGCATCATTTTATTTTTCTACATTCATGATTTGTACACTGCTGTCTCTCCCGCCCGGAAATTATAATTACCATCATAACGGACTCACATAAGCTGCAATATGATAACCTTTGCAGGTCGTCTTTAACAGCTTCTTTGTGAGTCCTGATAATCGGCTGGGGTTTATTCTCCCGATTAGAAGGAGAAGGACCTCTTCCGGCTGGTTTTCCACAACATGACATTATCTCTTGCCTGTTATATTGTACCCATGAATAGGTCTGGTATCTAGAGCCTGTGTCCGAACAGGCTGTCGCAGGTCTTTGACAATCACACGCTTCGGCGGTTGTTCTGGTCTATTAATTTTCTGTGCAGTGACTTTATTACCATTACATCCACACGCCATATTACACCTCCAAGAATAATGATGCCGGTTCTACAAACTCAGCAAAGTCTTTCCATCTAATAAAGCTTACATCAGGAAGTTCTAAATCAACCTCGATGTAATTTTTCCTCTTACTAGTGTGACTGATATTCATCCGTACTGGATTCATAGTATATTTATACCTAAGCTGCGGTAATATTCCCTTTAGCCTTATAGACAATTCACCATCTATACTATCAGAAGGTATGACTATCCAATCCTGTGTTGTCGAGAATTTAAAAAACAACATCGGATGAATCTTACGGTTTAATACTTTTGTGAGAATCTCAGCATCATATGTCGCCTGGTGCCACCAAGTAGAAAACAGGTTTTTAGATGGATTACCAAGAATAGCATCAAAGCTAAAGCCTTTGCCTGACTTAGCTTCGATGCTGAATTTAATATCACCGGTTACTGGTATCACATCAGCTGTGCTCTCACGCTCAACTACACTGAGGTCTCTTCCCTCTACTCTGCGTCGTCTGAACTGCACACCAGTGAATTCGCCTAGCAGCGATGCTACCCGACGTTCGTATGTTTTACCTTTACGAACGTTCGATTTGCCAATCTTAGATCTATCTGGCTCTGCTTTGTCTACCATTATGTGATCTTATATGTTATGACTATAGATTGATCTAGATGATACAATACATACCCAGCAGCGGCCTCTAGACCCAAATAAGTTTTTAAATTCGGGTAATTAGCAGAATTAGGAACTGTGTTATCCGGTATGATTAGATGCTCTAGTCTAGTAGATCTCAAAACGTTCAACGCAGTGGTCGCATCAGTCTTGTCAATTCTAGCACCAGTAGCATCCACCGTGAATGGAGCAACCGTCACATAATGCAATAATGTAGCCATACTGTACCTCATGCAGATTGGAAAAACTCATAATATATTTATACAAGATTCTTTAATGGGAAAACCAAATCATTAAATTCATTCAGAAAACCATTAATCTTACAATCCTGAGCTAATGACAAAATCGTCTGTCTATCAAAAGTCACCTGCTCAGCCAACTTCCTTCTAACATAAATCGTATTATTTAATATCTTCGGACACATGCTTAAGTCGATTAGCAGAAGGTTCCTGTTATAAATGCTTTTATCATTTAGAGCTAAAAATTCAGCCAAGAGCTTATAATCATCAGCTAATTTAACGGCTTTCTTTGGTCCGATCCCACGATATCCTGGAATATTATCAGATTTATCACCCTGCAAAGCTTTAACCAATACAGGATTACTCACCGGCACTGTTATCTCCTTTTCTTTTCGTGGTTCAAAAAGTATGTTACTAGAATATCTGTAAGGTATCTGTATCATATCGCTGTCTGTCGAAATCACAACCGTCTTAGTCGGATGTAGAACTGATACAGCAGAATAAATTAAATCATCGGCCTCCATAAACTTTCTCTGATATTGTCTAACTCCCATGAATTTAAACATCTCCTCGCAGACAGCAGTTAACTTTTTTAAATCGTCAGATATATCCGTTACATAAGGGTTCTTATCTCTGTCTTTATATGTCGTAAGGATCTTCCTACGCCACACATCAGATCTTGGTGCATCCCAAAACATATGTATAGACGAAGGACTATAATTTCTGATCCATAAATTAAGCAAGCGCATGAATATAACAAAAGGGTGGACTGGATGTCCACCCCTCGTTTCTTCAGCCCTATGAGCATAGACTGCTCTATAAAGCGCATTCCTAACATCGACAAGCAGAGCTGGCCGAACCTGATCAATCATCGTCGTCATCCAGTTGGTCGAGCAGGGATTTTACATCGTCGTCATCATCGTCTTCTTCTTCGATGATTGGAGCTGGCTTTGGTTTAGCCTTTTGCTCTTCGACTTTGGCAGCTTTCTTAGGAGGAGTGACTGGAGTGTCGTCTTCGTCTTCCTCAACGATAGGAGCCTTAGCCGCCTTGGCTGGCTTCCGAACTGGTTCTTCTTCTTCTTCATCACTATCGAAGCCAGAAGAATTCGCCATTTGAGGTTTACTCTCCTCAGCATCATCTCCATAGATCAGGGTATTGCTGAGTTTTTTGATCTTTTCGCGATCTGGTGACTCAAGTCTATCCCAAATATTAATTCTTTGGGATAATAGTTGAGTGATCATTTTAGTATTGGGGGTCCCATCTTCATTTTTAGCGATTGGGACCGGCTTTTTGTCATTACCGACACTGAACTTGCTGGTCTTATAGCCATTCGTCTTACCGTTCATCTGAACTTGTAATTCAAATAGCCATGCGGAATTCTCATCAAAGAATACGCCGTATGGTTCCAGCTCTTCATCTGGATCAATCACATCCGGAGCATCACGATTGATACAAGCAGTCCACATATCAAACAGCGTCTTAGGGGCCTTATAATACATGATGCGCCCACGTAGCTCTTCCGGATTCGCCTTAACGTTTGGGAAGAAGATATTAACTACATAGCTCGAATTAGGGAGCCAGTCAGTTCTAATCTTCTGACGCTCAGTGTCTCCCAAGCTCTTGTCGCGGAGTAGTTTAAGACCAAAATCACATAGAGCGCATTCTGAACCATCATAAACACGAGGGCAAGCGTGAGGATGGTTCTGAACCCAGTGTTGGCCATAGTTCACGAAGAACAGGTCCATTGATTTTTCTACGATACCAGCTTTGAGCTTATCACCTTCCAGAAGGCCAGGTAGAACGTAGAACCTATATTTCAAGGTTTCTCCTGGCTTTGCTTTGGCTGGTCTGAATTCGTCTGGGTCAGACTTGCTGCCACCGAATTCTTTTAGTTTCTTCTTAATCGCGTTCAGATCATATGACATTGCGTAGGTCCCTTTGGGAAAAGTGCATTAGCTTCGTTCTTGTTCTTGCCTTTTGAAGCCCGCTAGACTGCGAGCTAATTCTGCTTTAATTCGGAGCGCCTCAATCGTGTGGTAAATCTTACCACATGTCATCTGCGCCTTCTCATATTTTAACTCCGCATCTCTTATTTCAGAGTCTGCTTCAGCTATGGCTTTGACCTGCTCAACGGTCAATCTGACCTTGGCAATCGAAGCCTCTGAAGTAATCCTCTCTATCACCCTCCCTTTTCTAGCCTTTAGCTTCCTCTCTGCAACAGCAACCGCAAGCTTCAATTCAGAGTATATCGCAGCCCAATAGGCATATTGAGCTGGAAGCCTCATCATCTGGTCTTCAAGCATGTCGTAATCAAGATCTAAATCTGGCAACATATCGACCTCAATAGTCTTATATGTTAACTTGCCAGTTTCTTCACTCTTAGACTCAACGACCTGAAGCTGAACCATGAACTTAAACAAAGTAGAATTAGCCAGTTCTGCTGGTAAATTCTCTTCGATCCAGATCGGACGCTTTGATTTATTCTGCTTCGCCATTATTGTCTCCACGTCTTAAATACACAGTTAAAAAATATAGCATTATACGCTATAAAAATCTTTAAAATGGCGATAGGCACGCCACTTTTTACCGATAGAAACCTTCACCGGAAAAAAGTACTCCTCCTCAAGCACCCCATCAAACGGTCTCAACATAATATCACAGACCTGCCTAATGGTACTATTAATCTCAGCCTTATCTGGAGGAGAAGCAACCACAATTGAGTCATGGATGTCACATACGATTCTTGAGCCCATCTTCTCCCATATCTTCCTAATAGCTATATGCATCGCGTGAGCCACAGATCCTTGCATAACACCATTAAACGACGACAACCGATTTTTCTCATCTGTAACAATGAACTTTCTTCCGAGAACGGTACTCATAGAATCCCTAGCAGAAAGACGCATGATCCAATCACCAAGATCAGGATAAGCTTTATCGAAAACAATGCTATTGTAATCCAAAGAATTGATGCATCGCAAAAGAATTAGCTTACATTCATCACGAGAAAAAGTCTGATCCAATTCTTTCTGCTTACTAGCATCATTAAGAATAGACGCGAGCTTGGTGTACGGGTCAGAATCGACGAAGGCAGATGTTAAAGCTTTATCATTAGACAACATAGAAGCCACCCTAATATCAGCACAAATCCAGTCAAAATGAATCAGTACATCATTCTCCGAGCCATAGATAGTAGTCACATGATCCTTAGTGGAGAGACCCTGGATATTGAATTCAAGGCTCTTGCTCCTGCCAGTATGTGTTCTCTGACTCCATATAGGCTGGATATGGGTATAATTATACAACAACCCACTATTCTCTAAGTCCGCGTATACTATCGAAGAATTAGCTAGGTATTTCTGGTAAACATTGACTTTATGTTTAGCCATTTCTTCGAATATCTCTTCGGTATACCTTTCATCAGATCTAACACAATCATCACTGTTTTTCCTGGCCATATGGAAATCGAATACATTATATTCGCGATAGTCTATCGGTAGATCGAGTACGGTTATTAGATCTCTAAAATCTTGGCAAACTATCTCGAAATTCTTGTCATTTAATTTTAGGAAACACTCTCTAGCTTTGAGTGTTTCCTTCTTAATTTGCTTGATAGTTTTTAGTGAGCCTTCTCTATAAAGATCGAATTTATATGTCTTGCCATCTATGAGGAATGATATAAATCTCGGCAGTTTCTTGTTTTTGTCTCTATTGAAGATAACTGCTATATATGCTCTTCGCACTATCGTACCTCATATTTCCTCTTTCTATAAAACATGATCAGCTTGTTATACCCTTATTCACGGCCTGAGCCACATCAGCTTGTGTTACCTTCGGCCCAAAATATTGGGTACGAGGGTCAGTCTTACCTTTCTTAGCTAATGACTCCTTGATTTGCTGGGTCTCTCCCGGTTGTCTATGCTCTTTGAACGGGTCATTATTCATGAGAGTATAAGTGTGCATATCTCTATGCACACCGTTCTTGTCAAGCCAACCATATCCACGAACGTATGTTGTAAAATTATGACCATATAGTGTCTTCTCGACATCTGTTGATTTGCATCGAGGGCATACGCATGCTGCATCTCTATCTCTTTGAGTCGGATTCATAGAATGCGATGTTTCAAATAGAACATATGATTCATAGTTTTCATCGGATGATTCTACATCACCAGATTCTACCTGATTCATATAAGACTGTGAGCATGGAAGACACCTATAGATATAATTCGGCATTTCACACCAGTTCGATTTTGATAGATCTGAGCTTCATCAAGAAATTTCGTTCTGACATAAGAATGATACGCTCACCCTTATAAAAACCACCTTCAGTATTAATAATGTGCATATTAGCCCTATCTGGGAATAACACCACATCACCAATTGAAATCTGTGTCACGTTAGGCCCAACACCAACGACCACACCTTCATTCTTATACTTATCACGATCAGTCAACATGATAGATGATGCTTCCGCTTCCTGCCAAAGCGCAACCATCTCATTAAGAGGGTATAACTGTTTGATAGCCCTCTCATCGCCATGCACCGCAGGCATTTCTGCATTAGTATACGCAGATGGTCCACTAACAGTAGCCAAAGTAGATTCAGAAGCAAGCTTATCGGACTTAGGTATCATAGTATCCTCCTAACCTAATTACACTTCTCTAACGACCATGCAATCATATTGAATCTCACAATTTATCGAGACAAGCTTAGGACCATTTCTATTCTTAGCCACATACATAGTAATCCGAGGTGGCTGTGCCTGCCTGTCAGCCTCAGACTGATTTAAACTAACAACGTAGTCAAGAGAGAACTGCTTTGCGAAGCTCTCAGACGCTTTAGTAACATCAATCATACTATCACTACCAGCACCACTACGATTAGTCTGAGTAGCAGTAAACACCAAAACATTCTCATTTTTAGCCAAACCACGAATCTCGTTAGCAACGTGCTTCTGCTGAGAATAGTCATCCTTGTTATAGTTAGCATTCCTACTAATCATAAGATCCATATAGTCAAGAATCACAACATCAGGCTTCCAGCCCTCTTGACGTTTTAAACTATCCATCAAAGCATAGACGTGTGCAACACTACATTCATCAGGCGGCATCTCATGTATCAGCAGCCTCTTGTTATAAGTCTGTTTTGTGCTGGTCATTACTCTACGAACAAGCTCTTGGTGGTGATGGATGTCATCTAATCGGACACCAGTAAGCGTCCCCACAGCCCGCAGAGCAGTCTTTAAAACATCCATCTCGAAAGTAATGAATAGAACATCCTGACCCGTTTTGCCGTTGGATGTGTGTCCTCTTAAAGAACTGATTGCATTGTTGACTAGAAACACAGATTTACCGACGTTTGTCGGAGCAAGCCAGCACACCACTTCTTTAGGCGAAGGACCGCCATTGTTCAAAATATGGTCTAACCTTTGGAACCCTGTGGTCCTGTGCTCGATAGCATCAGGCTCGAATAGTAATTCAAAATTCTCTAAGAACCAGAATCCCTTGTCGCCGACATCAGCAATCCTGTTGGCTTCGTTGACGATTTTCTCGATATACTCAAAGTTCTCGCTGTTATATGCTTCAATCGCTTCCTCGCTGTAAAGCATACCGAATGCTCTAACCTTGGCCCACTTAAGAAGCGTATCCTTTATTAAAGGTATATCTCGCGGATTGCTTTTCTTTTCTATGATCGGCAAAATGATGTCAAACGGGTCGCTAGACGTCAGAGTAGATTCAATTACATCTTTTAATATAGCTCTGGTAGGAACTACATTATATTTCTCATATATGTTCAAGATCGTGGCAATGACATAACGACACTCCATTCTCTTAAACATATCAGGTTTTAAAAATCTGATCACCCCGGTGATGAATTCAGGATGATCTAGTGATAACGCTATTATAGCTTCTTCTTGATACGGGCCAAACGGTTTGCTAGCGTTATCTTCTTGATCTAGATTGCTCAATATATCCAGCGTGCTCATGTGCAATATTTCTGCTTCTTGGTCTGTATAGCAAGTAGAACCGCTTGTGCTCTCATCTCCGCAAGAGTCAACGCCGCGCATTGATCTATCATCTCATCTTCTGTGAAATACAACACAGCACCATTAATGAGAGATGTCCTGTCGCCATATAGTGATGGGGCCAATGGCTGACTTGCAGACGCTTGAATTGTATAAACCCAAACATTATTGATGAACGACATTGACGATACTTTTACTGGCTCTAGGAAACCAAGAGCTGCAGACTCGCGAAGGTAAACGACATCACCTGGATTGTATTTTGGGCCTGTCATTCTGAACCTCCATCAAGGATTCCATCGTCTAAACCATCTTCATCTAATGTTTCTTCGATATTAATAGCGAAGTTTTGACGTTTCTGTATATCGCCAAACATCGCTTTATACGTTCGATCTTTAATCTCATTCATAATGGCTTCATTAGAACGGACATTTTGAATAGTATTATTGATGCCATTACCAACGTGGGTTTCCCCAAAATAGTAGTTGCTTCCACGTTTAGTAAAGACCTTTGCTACCTTCTCTGATATTTCAATCAGGCTAGCTACTTCATCGATACCGAATATCGGTCTAACATCTTTTCCTACGCAAATGTCGTATTCAGCTTCCAGAAATGGTGCTGCGACCTTGTTTTTCACGACCTTTGATCTCGTCCTAAATGCGATTATATCGTCTTTATCTTTAATGGGCGCGACCTTTTTGATTTCCATGCGAATAGAGGCATAGAATTTAAGAGCACGACCACCAGGCGTATGCTCTGGATTACCAAACATTTGGCCGACTTTTTCACGCAACTGATTGATGAAGATAATGGTAGTTTTGGTATTATTGCATTTTCCTCTGATCTTTCCGAGACCTTTACCCATCAGCTGAGCTAAGGCACCCATATTAGCGTCACTTATATCACCTTCAAGAATAGATCTCGGCACTAAAGCAGCAACAGAATCGACGACCACTAGATCCACAAGCCCAGAATCAACGATGCGTTCAATGATTTGGAACCCTTCTTCGCCACTATCCGGCTGCGAAATTATAAGGTTATCCGTGTTGACACCTATCTTTTTAGCCCATTGGATGTCAAGGGCATGCTCGGCATCTATGAAGGCCACAACGCCGTTTCTTTTTTTGTCTTTAAAGTAGTGGTTTTGGCATGCTTTCGTAATCTGTAAGCATGTTGTGGTTTTACCACCTGACTCTGGCCCATATATTTCTATTATTCTACCTAGCGGCAAGCCACCGCATCCTAACGCATAGTCTATTGATGCTACTTGCGTTGAGAACACTTGTACGTTGACTATTGATCCGTTTCCCTGTGCGATTGAGCCACTTCCAAAATCTTTTTCAATTGATTGCAGCAAATCATTTAGATTTGTGCTCTTTATTATCGTCTTCTTTTCCTTGGCCATCTCTTAGGTTTCCTAGCATTGAGTATATTTGTGACATGGTTTTGTCATAGTCTAAGACCTTTAACACATCTTTTGCTGGTAATCGTATTGTTATGGGGCCTTTGGTCAATACAAGATCGTGCTCCACAACTCCAGCGACCAGCCAATCACCATCTGTTGTGGGCTTGTCTATAGGGGATGAAATATAAGATAGGTTCTTAATAGTAAGTAACCTGACTCTATCAAGTCTTCCTATACGTTCTAGTGACTCTTGTGCCATGGCAAATTTATCTTTAGATGGAGGGTTCAATGCCGATGAGCAGTAAACTGACAAAGAATGAGAAAATGCTTGTTGAAGCTATCAACAGCATGTTTGATCTGGACGCGCAAGTAGGTCTCGCCTTCCATGACAAAAAAGATCTCGAACCGCATAATGAAGAACGCGGATACGAATACTTACACAACCAAATAGATGATATGTTCGCACTCAAAGCAGCAGAGCTCATCCATGCCGATAGTGTGAATCAGGCATTCCACAAAGTACACAGCTACAAATATCTAGATGACCCCACATTTCCAACTGCAATGGAAAAAGAATTGGTTGCACAAGCCGTGCCAGCAGAAGAACGAGCCAAAGCAGTAGCCGCCATAACCAGCATCATCAAAGAGCTAAGGAAAGAACAAAAAAACTGGGCTGAAAAAGACTACGGTTTCAACCCACACATGGACGAAATCGAAAAAGTATCAAAACCAGAACAACCACTAGATTTTAAAATCCATGATAAAGATGGATATAATGAAGCCAACGTGGACTGGGACAAAGAAGACTTTAAACCAGGTCGAACCCCAGACGCATGAAAATCAGGCAGATATACGAAAACCTCCTGAACCAAAAATTGCGAGAACTATCGCAAGATACCGGCTTCTTCCAAAGACCAGCCGTTAACAGCATACCATTATACGATGCCGAACGTGGCTTTGATTCCGACTCAAGAGCCACATCCAACACGACCGGCAAAAAAGGGATTCCCACATCTAAACGGCACAGAAAATTCTTCAATATAAGCATCGGGCCGGAAGAAATGTCTGTTCAGTAAACAGAAATAATACCTGAACCCTGACACTTAGGACAAACAATATCCTGATTCATGTTCCTAATACTGCCAGCTTCATGGCAGAGAGGACATGATTTCATAGAATCCTTATAACCAGATTTAAAATCTGGACTCTTACCACTAATAGAATCCTCAGCCATACGTTTAAACCGATTCTGCAAATGCTGATCATTCTCACGCTTCGAAATCTTAATCCTTGTAGTGCCGGTGCCATCTACCCTTCTCTCCGGAATCGCAATCGGAACGCCCTCCCGCCCCTCCATCATCGTGATTTTAGCCTGCCCCCTAAGTAGACTAGGGTCAAGCTTATCCTTAGAAGAGCTAGCCTGAAAGCTAGAAAAAGACTCAACTCCGCCACCACCAACAGACTGCATCATCTTATTATCAATAAAATCAGTCGTTACAATATCATCACCTTCCATAGGCAAAAAAGCCTGATTCTGAGGAGCATTATATTGTGGTTGAGGCTGCTGAACCACCGGTGCTGCAGGAGCATGAACTACCGACAAATTATTACCAGGATTAACTGAAATGTTCAATCCCAATAACTTAGCTTGAGCCAAAAACTCATCGATCTGCTTCTGTCGATTAGTATATGCAATACGAGCACTCTTGATAGTCGCATCTTCCGCATGCTCATCACATATAACGACGGTCGTCTTCTCACCACCATCTAATGTGATTTGAAGCGTAGTATTTAAATTTTCAGAAGCGCCACAGTAGACACAAGTGCTCATAGAAGATCCTCATCATGAAAACGCGATTCATCGTTATACCCGTCAACCTAGGCATCAATATTGATGATATTATAAGTACAGATCTAACTGATCTGACAACAGAATCGAGATCCGAATTGGATAAAGCGCTAAACATAGCAAAAGCAGTACAGAGCGTCAAAATAGAAAAAACAAAACAAAAAGAAGAGAAAACTACCAAGCTACAACAAAACATAATAGCCCTATACGAAGCAATTAAAAATGCAAGCACAACAGGCGTATCATCAAAAGACGTGAAAACAATACTAAACGACGAATCAGCCAACCTAAGCACACTGACACCAAAACTACGAACATACCTGAAAGAACAAGACCCTGAATATGAATTAGAAAAAGTAACAAGAGCAGGAACAGTATACTATCGCTTCTCTAAATAGGCTTTTTCTCGACAAACCCCCGTTGAGCATACTTAATTAGCCTCAAAACGCAACTACTAACATCCATGCAGTGATCCCACTGGGCATAACTTCCAACGCAATGGATACCTAATTTTTCGACGATATCGAGAATAGGCATTTCACCCAACACAAGGTAATCCTTAATGCTCGTACCATCCAAAATGTCAAAGTCCTTCAAAAAAGACATAAAATACTGACCTGGATAAGGGATTTCCTCATTAAAATAAAACAAATACCTATTTTTCGCAATATTAGAAACCTTAAAAAATGAAAACATCTTATCGACCACCATCACCTGATTACTGCCCTCAAAATCCAAGTGCTCAGTATAAACATGCATAAAATGAACAGGTTTAGCCTTAAGATCATGAGAAACACTACAAAGATTAAAAAGAACATTCAATGGAATAGTGCTAACAATGTTATCATAGTCCACCCTTTTGCCTCCCTCAAAGACTAAAGTCTTATCCTTAATAGCTGTTAGCCTCCCCAGCTCAGCGCCCTTTGCAATATCAGTGGTTTCTAGGTACTTTGAATACAGCTCATTTACTCTTAAATCGTATACCTCTAGTTCCATATTGTGTTTCATATAAGCACTAATATGAGAAGGCGTGTTTACTCCAAACAAATTACTAGCCCAATCCATGCAGATACCATCATCATGATTTTGGTACAGTAATCCTCTGATGGAATAAGCCCTGTTATATTGAAACTTCTGGACTTTACCGAATTTATCAGACACAAAGCAATCTACTTCTTTATTAGCCACCATGAAGTTATCGTCGAGACTTGGGTTAAAGGAAAAAAACCTGCTCTTATAAAATGGAATTATTGTCCAATCTGGCCCTAAAATATCTCTTGCAAGCATCGCAACGACACCAGATCCTAATATGTATTTCATTCTTCCACCAAATCCTCATCAAAATTGATACCAAGGTCACTCTTCGGAAGCTTCTTACCAGAACCATAATCTATGAAGTCACCGCCAAACACAGCCTTCCTCTTATCAACATCAACCGGCTTATTGAAGCCAACCAAAGGATTAAAAGCATGATCTATAAGATCAGACAAGCTCATAATATTGGCTCTAATAGGATCTATAAAAGGAAAAACTGGTTTCGGTCTTAGACTCTCACACTGCTCACAGACACATTCACCAGACATTCTATACTCAATACCAGCACCGCACGCAGGACAAGTCAAGAGTACTTTAGTCGGTCTTACAAGATCACCAAACGCATCCAAAGACTTTCGGTGATCCACTATATTACCACTAAACTCAAAAGGTCTTGCATAGACCTTTACTCCATAGATATCGACTTCGACTAAATCGTACGGATTATAACTCACGATGAACTAGACCAAGATGATTCAACAGGTACGTTTTGTTTAGAAACCCAGTAATGATATCTATCTTGGCAAATACTTATTTCAAGGTCTCTAGAAGATGCTTCGACTGAAGCATTCTTCCTAAAATCGACTCCACCACAAACGCACACATTCTTAGTAATGCTATTTTTCCCACATTTTAAGCACACATATGGCTGTTTAGACATATTAACAGAAACTTTCCCGAAGACAGCATAATAATAAGCATCTGACAACACAAGATCTACACCTGTTAAACCACAAAAATGCTTCACAATGCCAGTCCTATTGTTCATACTAGAAGTATAAACATTAACGACTTCATCAGAAACACTTTCATAACATGCGGCACAAAAGTCAAATGACTTCTCCGGTTTTTGCTGCAGTATATCTGTTATAGGCGGTCTCCTACCGCCATATTGCTTTACCTTCATTACATTAACACTATAATAAACAAAGTCTTCCTTATTCGTCGCTTTGCATATATCACATATTATTCCGGTTTGATCTTGCGTTTGCATCGGACTTTCTCTTAAGTTTCGATATCTTCTGACGTCTACTTACACAAAACATACCCCTAGCATCGAAATCAACAGGAATATGAATTCCAATGCCAGGTTCAAAACACGCTTCATCCTGCATCATTAATTCCTTCTCCCATACAAACACCATACAATCAGCAATCCCATCAGTACCAAAAATCTTGCCATAAGGTTTACCTGTTTTAGTCATATCCCTAACGAATTTGCTAGTATACAAATGTAGAAAATTGTTACCTTCCTCCTTAGAAGCGCGATCCTTAGAAGCAGCTATGGTTCCATCACCGGTTATCTTATAAGAACCAAGCGGAGAATCAAGGTAATACCCAATATACTCTTGCTGGAAAGCCAATCTTTCTTCTAAAGTAAAATCATCTAACGTCACTTTATTAATATTTTCTAAAGTGACTTCGATTTTCGGCATCCATTTCGTTATCGCTGGAGGGATTTTATTACGTTTAGGATAGGCGCGGCGATACTCTTGTTCTTGGCGATCACGCTCCTTGGCAATCGTCTTCTCATCCCATCCTTCTAGAGCCATAAGGTCATTGTGAAGTTGCATTTTCATCTCTCTAATGTCTTTATTCACAGAGCAGTAAAAATACTGATAATACTTCCATAAAGCACGGCTGTTCTGATGTCCAGGCAATTGCTGGAAAGCATTTAACTTTATGAATCTTTCCAAAACAGGCTTACTCCTCCGGCCAGAATCTTCACCACCGACAAATTCATCAAGCGATTTATAATCACCCTTTCCAGTAAAAACCAAAGCGGCTGAATCACCAATGCCTTTAATACCAATCATGCCCTGATTAATACTGTCTCCAGATACCTTGAATCCACGCTGAAGATTATTTATATCAATAGTACCGAAGTGAACACCCTCGGCTGGAATGGCTGGTTTATGGCTCCCACTGTAAGTGATTACCGACGGCTTCCATTCTTCAGACCTAGCCATGCCCATATATCTAGGCAACTTCTTGGCATGGCAGTCACTCATAATAGCAGCCCAAAACTCAGGCGCAAAGTGCGCCTTCAGCCACAAGCACCTCATAGTCAGCAGGCAATAACTCACACTATGCGATTTATTAAAAGCATACCTGCCGAATGTTTCCATCTTCTCCCACCAGTATGCGGCAGCTTCCTCTCCAATAGACTTACCAGCACCCTCAAGCCATTTGGTCTTAATCGGCTTCAATTTGTGTGTCCACTTCTTAGCCACGGCCTTCCGAGCATCCTGTGATTCAGGACTAGTAAAAGCAGCAAGCCTTTGCCATAGTGCCTGTAACTGTTCTTGGTATACAATAACCCCATAGGTGGACTCAAGAACAGATAAAAACTCTGGGTGCAACTTCTCTTTCCATTTGTTTAGACTATCATCGCGGTTAGCCATAGCCTCAGGAATAGATTGCATAGGACCTGGGTGGCCCATAGCATTTAAAAGCATTAAGTCTTCGAAAGACTTCACACCATGTTCTAAGATCCCTTTGCCATTATCTGTATCAAATTGAAATATACCATCAGTCTTCTTATCGTTCGCAAGCTTCAAAGCTGCTGGATCATCCATATTTATAAAATGTTTTTCCCCGCTCTGATCGAAATAATAGCCGATTATCCTTTGCTCTGGGTCATTATAATCCATTCCCTCAAGATTATCACCAAACGAAATCCCGCGATTTTCTTCGATAAACTTGCATGCCTCGAACAGGTACTTCACAGTCTTTAAACCAAGTAGATCCCATTTGACATAACCGAATTTGCTCAGCTGAGTGGTTCTGCCCTCGGTCCACATGCTTACCCAAAAACCCTTCTTACCACTTTTCGCCATTGGAACGTTCCCGAACAATGGCCTGTCAGTAATAATCAGAGCACCCGCATGCATCCCCTGATTCCTAATGCGGCCAACTAGCTGCTTGGCGTAGTCAACGACATTCGGGTGTATACGATATAATTCAGCAAGCTCTTTTACTTCTGCTAAGAGCTTACCAATGGTCGGAGCCTCAGTATCCGTCTGATTACAAAAAGGGCATATTTTCGCATCATGCACCTTTCCGCAATCTTGTTCAGCCCCTTCGATGATGATTCTACTTTTGCAAACGGAAAACCCGCCTTCTCTCAGATCGTCGACTTCATCAGGCATCTCAGTAGTGAAACGCTCCGCCTCGTATCGTGTCATAACACCAAGTGCCGTAGACACGTCTAAAATCGCACTTCTTAATTTGTAAGTCTGCCAGGTCCCCACAGAGCAAACACTGCCATAAACATCATCGACGTTACTCCCATAACGCTGAATCGCATATTCCTTCAAAGGATCTCTAGATTCTGGGATACAATCGATATCGATATCTGGCATGTCAGTATCTTTAGTGATATCTTCAGGATAATACCCATACTTGTTCTTATAACTCATAACACTAGAAGCCGCAATCGAATTAAGCATCGGCGTGGACCGCTCATAAAACGGATCATCATCAGATACACCTAGCAAGTATGCTATGAGAAGCCTATTTGGGTTTTTAAGCCCCTTTTGATCAGATTCAGCAACACGAATCCAGTATGCTTCTGTACCCTGTTTTTCAATCTCAGATATTTCGAACATCAACCTATCAACATACGTGCTGCCTAATGCTTTACCTTTAGGTATCAACGTTTCTTTCATATTATTCCAGGTCATACATCTTCCTTTATCTGGATCTGATGGGCTGATTTGATGTGGTTTGTTAGACCATAGCTGCTAATTGTCTTCTTACCACAGATATGGCAAGCATATACAGTACCGTCAGTAGAAATCGGCTTAGCTTTGCAAGTCTTAGCATGCAAAGTATAACCAGACATGGAAGACATAATTTTTCCACAATTAGCACATTTCATACCATCATTGCCTATAGCACACCCTATCATTTTCGATAATGGCTTTTCTCTATCCATCTCATAACAAAGATCTGGTGGTCGCCATTCTTTATTTGACGGCCTGCCTGTGACCCAGCTCTCATGAATTGGAAGGCTCATTGAGTCTAAGTTAGCATCACTATCAGCGTAAAGAACACCATCAACTGCCCTTATTTTAACGTAGTATAATGGTCTTCCGTCTTTCACACAAGCTTTTAAGACGTCTTTATACGCTTGATCATCAAACTCTATAATTTTCGAAATCGTGGTTTTGTGAAGTATCAAGCCTCTATATTCTTCATATTTAAAATCGCTTTTTGCCCAGTACGGTCTTAATGATAGTAAAATGAATATCTCTTTTAGACTCTTTTCTTCTCCATTAACATAGGTCTTATTGTTTTCTTCGGTGATTTTATAACCCTTGGGGTTCAAGTCTCGCATTGTATTTGTATTCTTGGTTAAGAGCAGCTGTTTTTGCCATATCTAACATTGAAATACAATCAACTCCCCACGTTATATCTGTTAAATCGATTCTTAAGTCGTTAGGATCATCAACGTTATATCTAATAGTAATATATGCATCTTTGTGCTTTAAAGCAAATTTAGCTAACTTAAAGCTCTTATAAATGTAATCTCCAGAGCCTAAACCTGATGTTATTACACATTCATTCTGGCTCTGGAGATGTTTCATTCTGATAGCACAGCCATAAGAAGGAATCTTATCTTCGATGCATGCTATGCAGATCTCGATATCATATAAATGAGCCATCGACAGCCACTAGCTTAGGATATTGGGAGCCTGTTTCAGCAGCGAACGCATCAAGAGTACGAGCCACAGCATTTAAGACATGGTTTTTTGCAGCTATCTTATCGCTAGAACTACGCCACTTTCCTATTTCGACAAGAACATTATCAGCTAGCTGCTTAACAGTAGAAGGAAATTCTTTCCCTTCTGATTGATAATTGCTGACATAGCTATCGATGATTCCGGTCACGTATAATGCAGCAGATTCTGTGATATTGTAAGACAAGTGGCTTATTTCTCTGTCTTTACGCTCTTGATTTGTATCTGTGATAAAGTCAATTAGCTTGAGCAAATAAGCACAGAGCTGATCACTGACGCCATTCATTATCACTATGTGCGTTCTGACAGCGTGCTTAAGCTCTTCGACCTGAGCATTGCGCCTGTCGCTATAATCTTCTTCAATACCAGTTCTTATATCCGCTGGTGCCAAAGCCGTTGGCATGCTAACAGACTGCATTCTTGGATCGTTCATAGGTACCTCCTGCCATATTTACTTGCTACCTACCAAAAATCACTTAAATTCAGGCAGTTTTACATTCAGCAAATAACCACCACGACTCGGACTCAAGAATCTGTCGAATGACAAACCCCATTTAAGCGGATCAATGCTAGATATTCCAAGCAGATAGCAAACCAGACTACCTGGAGCACTGCCACGAGGATAAAACGGAAATCCTAGAGACCTCCCATGATCTATTAGGTCATATGTTATTAAAAAATAACTGCTAAAACCCTTCTCGATGAACCGAGTAAGTTCTATTCTGGCTTGCTCTGCATATGTCACAAGCTTGCCATCAACTGGGAACTTAGTCTTCAGCTTATCTAAACCAAGTTCTTTGAGTCTCTTCGTCGCAATACGAATCAATTCTTGGTCTGACTGATCGACAGACGGAATCTTGGGCGTGGAGTCTACATTTAATTTAGAACATCTATTAGCGATTTCTAGAGTATTATCACAAGCTTTCTGGAAAAACCCATCATCGATACCTTTGCTATAGCCATTATCAGTAAATCTCTCATGTAATTCCTCTCGGGTCTTCATGTACTGCTCATCACTATTAACGTGAAAAAGATCAGGGCTATCAACGGTTGTCTCCTGTGAAATAGCCATCATGATCTTCTGTAATATAAAATCCTTGCGGTGCATATAATGACAATCATTCGTGATCACCGACGGTACCTTGTAATGATCAGCAAGTTCAACCTGCCACCGAAAGACCTTCTCATCATTCTCGACCCCAGGCATTTGTAACTCCATAAAATAATCTTCGCCAAATGCGTCTTTGAATTTTTTTATATAAGCTGCGGCATCCCTAAAACACTCCTTAGAGCTTCTCTCCCAGACCACATTGTCCTCTTTATCCTTAATACTTCTAAATCTAAGCTCATGACTAACTGGTCCGTTTAAGCATCCAGAAAGAATGATCAATCCCTCTTTATACTCACAAAGCTTTTCAAACCAAATCCTGTTATACTGTGTAGTACCAAGTCCGAACAATCCTGTATCATAAGCCTGAGTAGTGAGCTTTATAAGGTTCTCGACACCAGTCTGATTCTTACATACGACAGTTAAATGCCTGTTCCGGAACATCCTTGCAGCGAGCTCTTGATTTTCTTTGCGCCATTCTGGAGATCGATATTTAACACCATCCGCGTGCATTTTCTGTCTTAGCGGCTCATAATCATTATAATATATCTCACAACCGACTATACTCTTAAGACCGTACTGTTGAAACGCGATATACATATCAGGGACACTACCCATATGACCATGCTCCGTAGCAGCCATAGCCGGATATCCAAGATTATGGCACCTCTCGGCATATTGCTGCGGAGACGATACCCCATCAAGAAAGCTGAAAATAGTATGAGCATGGAGATGGACAAAAGGAGCGTGCGATTGCATAGAAATGATCGTATCCCTAGTATCAATATTTTATGACTATCAGAAAAACACAGGTACGCATAGATGAAATTCACCTATATTCATTTTTTATCCCCGTCCTGTAAGGCATCCATAAACCACGATGGAAACAGCCTACCACTTCTCTTAATGAACCCGACAAAGCTCCCATCAATGATATAAGTGTCAGCGTAATCCTCAGGACCAC
>Ga0181355_1000305_pt1 | contig 20630 bp, 19 predicted proteins | sample Fa13VDMM15DN_FD_130099 | JGI IMG/M metagenome (GOLD analysis project Ga0181355, IMG submission 130099) | Freshwater viral communities from Lake Michigan, USA - Fa13.VD.MM15.D.N | ecosystem: Environmental > Aquatic > Freshwater > Lake | place: USA: Michigan | collected 2013-09-23 | reverse complement strand
TTTCCGTGAAGTTTACTGCACTGCCAGACCAGATACCCATTATTTGACCGGCTCTAGCATTCGAACCACTACGTGCAGTATAATCAATAAAAGCGCCATCATATGATGCAGTTGGAAAAGCATATATGGTTGTTGTGCCAATGTTGACTGTCGTTCTTTGACTTGTAAATAATGCTAGGGATGACGTTACTCCAACCATCATGTTGCTAGCAGTTACATTGAATAAACGTGATTCGTCTCCTAACCATACAATTGTACCGTTTTCAGTTCTAAAATGTGGTGCTGCGTTTCCTGCTGTTATGTCGGCTGAATATTGTTTAAACCCGTCAATAATTGATGCAGTTGGGGCAGTTCCGTTTGGCACATAAACAACTCCTATATCATTTGTATCTTCTGTTGGTGCTTGTAGTAATAAATTTGATTGGGAAGTAATAGATGCTCTTTCTGCTAAAGTATTTCCTTTATTTAAAAGAAATTTAAAATAAGATTTACAATTATTGTTTACTCCTATTCCTCCATTATTACCAATTGTTAAATATGCTAAAGGATTTCCTCCAAAACTTCCACCAGTGTATCCAGTTGTAAACTTTAAAGTAACATCTGATTGAGAAGTATCATTAAAATTATTTCCAAATCTAGTTATTATTTGATTTTGAGTGGCACCTAAAGATAAATCCAATAAATGAGTAGGGGCATTTGTTCCTATTCCTAAATATTGACCTGAACTACCATAACAAAAATATGAAAGATATGTTGAAATTCTTGTCATTTCAGTGCTATATTTATATACTGATAATTTATAATCAGCAGTAGCCGTATTTATTTCTAATCGTTCAGTACCCGTTTTAAATTTTATTATACCTGAGCCACCAACCTCTAATAAATTATCATTATCAGCACTATTTCTAACTCTAAATGCTAAATCTGTTGATAAAGCACCTTGGGCCTTTACATCTAATCGAGCTGCAGCTGATCCTGTTCCTACTCCTAAATATCCTAGATCAGAAATTACTACGGGATTAGTATTATTGCTTCGGCTAAATGTGACAAAATTTGTTCCATTAGTTGTAGTGGTTTTTAGAGTTAATGAAATACCACCACTTCCGTCATAAGCGTTTCCCCCTAATGATAAATACTCATTATTAAAAGCATCTACTAGCTTAAGGAATCTATTATTAGTTGTTGGAGTTACTAATCCTAAATAACTATTCGTAGTAGTCAATGAACCTATTTTAATGTTACCACTACCACCAAGAGTAATTAAGGCATTTGACGTATCTATTATTAATTTTTTACTGCCAAAACTATCATACATATCTATGATAGGCTCATTGTAAGCACTAGTTGTAATAGATATACCACCATTTGTTGCTGGAGTATCTGCTATTAATTCAATAGTTTTATTTCCTCTAACATTAATTATATCTCTTGTATCTGCACTATTCCTTACTCTAAATGCTAAATCTGTTGATAATGTACCTTGGGCACGAACGTCTAAACGAATAGAACCACTAGGTGCTGCTCCTGCTCCAATTTGAGTTGAAGTAGTTGATCCCGTTACAGTAAGTGATCCAGTTATACGAGCAGAACCCGTAAACGGGAAAGTAGTATCAGGAGCATAAGACGCGCTAGTAGCAAATGATGCACTAACCGCTTGTAATACGTACGATGCTGTCTGTGCTGTTTGTACATAGCTAGCAGTCTGTGCTAGGGTTACATAGGATGCTGTAGTTGAATAACTCGCACTAGTAATACCGGTTAACCCGGAACCATTACCACTAAACGATCCAGTAAATGAACCCGTTGTATATGATGCCGTGAATGAATTAAATGATGCTGTTGTTACAAATGAACCGGTATTGATGCTAGTTCCGCCTCCATTCAATGCGAATGATGCAGTTACGGCATAACTTGCTGAAATATTATATAAAGACCCGGTTTGTAATTGACCCGGTTTAAAATGTCTTGCCATTATGTCCACCTTCCATTAATAATTACCACGTCACTAGGATCAATGGTATATCCTAGAGTAACCGTATTAAAGATAATGGTCTGCGTTGTTGTATCACTAGGTGTCCACGTGTATGCAACTTTGTCGATGTATTGACCATTAATATACACATTAAATTCATTTTTAGTAGCAACGAGCAATGTTACCGGGTTGACTGCTGCAATTGCGGCCACTGTTACTGTTGTTGCGTTTGAGTATGTTGCTTGTTGGTCTGTTAAGTTTGTCAAATATGCAAAGGTTGCTGCGTTAATTGAAGTAGTTGATCCGCCTCCATTAACAAGTATGGTTCCACCACTTGATATAATAGCTTGTGATTGTAGTATTTGTGCAGGCACAATTGTACTTGAAAATATATCAGCCCCAACATCAATTACTTGTTCGAATGTTACTTTTTTAATTGAATAATTTTTTCGGATAGTTGCTATTCTAGTTTCTTGAGCTGATAACAAAGTTCCTTGCACTGTTAGTGGAGCAGTTGCGCGTACTAGTCGATCTTCACCAACCGTATTAACTGTTTCAAAACTAAATTGTCCTATTGTTGTTGGAAATTTGTTTGCTTCATTTCCCCAAGCAAATCGCCCGTACGGTAATATCTGATCAACTAAATCATTTAATTGACTTGTAAAATCACACCAGAGCATCATATCGTATTCGATAGTTACATATTTAGGAATATCAATTACATAGATTTTTTCTGATGGTTGTGGATCGTTGATTGGTATTGGGAATAACTCATCTTCATATCGATTACGTTGATTGTATTTTGATCGATACACTAATTGATTGTTGCTATCTCCTCGATTAACATCTAAGGTACGTTGGGTATCTCGTTCTGCTGCTGAGTTTCGTTTTAACATGATTACTGGAGATTGAAGCATTCCTTTTTCATCACGTAAATAACCTAATCTACGAACATTGTCCCATTTCTCGCCGCTAGCAAATATAACTGGTACTGTAATTAATTTTCCATCAGATGTTACTTGTGGACGCATTTCAGTTTCAATATATGATTTTATTGCATAATCTATATCATACAGTGTTCTCTGTGCAGTTCGTATTACATCATCATCACGTCTAGTTTGTTCAGCTCTATTTAAAATCAGATCATTAGTAATCCCTTCCGTGCGAACCGGGTTAGGTTTATTAGTTTTACGATCTATATTATCTCTGTTCAATCTAGGCATTCTTATCCTTTATATGCTGGCGACAAATTAGTGCCTCCTCTACGTATATTTGTTATGTTTTGTGCGGTTTGACGAGTTGCATGGGAATCACATAATACTGATACACTGTATCCATGTCCGCTACCATTTGGCCATGTTTCTGGATTTTTACCAGCAAAGTATTGATTTGCATCTACATTATCTAGTTCATAATATTCATTGTCCCAAAAAACAATATCACCCACTTCTGGGAAGAAACTTGCTCGTTCTAATATATCCCTGGAAATTCCAAATTGAGCGGTACGTGTATATGAATGACCATAATCATCCATTGTTGCTGTTTTTGTTTCTTTAGTAATTAAACATGGAATTAAAATAGAATTGTAATATGATTTAGATTCCGACTCGCCGTATATGTTTGAATCACTAGAAGCTACTAGGAGCTTGAAAAACTCAATTTCGGTATCTACTATCGAATTTAATAATTCCGAATTTATTGCTGCTAAGAATTTTGCGTCTCGCATTCCTCCAAATAACGCACACATTAGTTTTCCCTCCTAAAATAATAGTATAATATATCCCATTTTACCATAACCCACTTCCTAATAATAATATAAATGGTACGAGAGCACCAACATAAATTTTTAGTGGAACTCTGCCTAATATTTCATTCATTTGAGTTGATTCAGCATTTTGTCTTGTTATCATTGCCTCGCGAGTCATTTTATCTAAAAATTCACGTAGCTGGGTAATCAATGTATCTTTTTCTGTCTGACCCTGTGAAACTAGTTCCGAGCCATTTAGTGTTACTTCGGCATTCGGAATTGGTACTGAGCTATATTTTCCGCGTACAAATCCCAACATTTCTTTTGCAATTGCGGCTCCGTATTTAATAATCCAAGCACGGCCCATATCATTAATGCTACTGTATGTTTGATATGTATATGGTATATTAGATGCGTCACTTATAACCGATTTAAGAAGGGCTGTATTACCAAATAAGACGGAGTCATTATTTTTATCTTCTTCCAATATATATTCAAACCAAACTTGTCCGTAGAATATAGTAGATGATGCAGATCCGGTTCCAGATGTTGGTACTGGCCAGAATTTAATGTCATCTCCGTGTATTTCAAATGTGTAATGTGATTTACGTATTTGGTCATTGAATTCAATGGCCTGCAATCTCAATAAATCTGCGTGAATTGGCATCATCATGAAACTAATTGAAGGAGACATTCCTCCAAAGTTAAATGAATCTAATAATTGCTGAGAACCTAGACCTGTTCCTACGAATGGGTCAAAATATCTAACAATTGCTGGGGGTGGATTATGAAGTACTCGTTTTATTTCAACTGAACTAGTATTTGTTAGTACTAACCCGGTTGATGCTGATATTGCGGTACGAATACTATAGGTTTGCTGACCCGGAGTCATATCAACACGAGCCTTACGCCATTTTACAGTACCACCACTGTCTGCTTCAGTTCCATATGCCTTAGACAGTTTAGAAATATATCCAAATGAATTTCCAATCATGGAATCAGTAAAACTAGACCCGGATAAAAATCCAGCTCCTGTCTGTATGCCCAATGTACTCATTAAATTGTTAACAATGTTAACTTGATTAACTTGATTTGAATATTCCATTACCGCAGCTTCAAATGCCGTGTAGAAATTAATATCTTGTAGTTCAACATCCATAATCGGATATCCGATATGCTGTGCTGCATATTTAGCAAAGCTATCTGCTTGTGCCTGGAACTTTGGATCAGTATCAAAAAACCCGAACGGTGTAGATCCCGTTGTGAATGAAGAGCTCCCTGGCCATATCGGTTTATTTTGACTGTAATCCATTATTTATTCCTTTTATATATAAATATCGTTATTAATCATTTAGACGATTCAAAATGTCATCTAAAGCTTCGTGACGATGGTTATCTAGTAAAATAATTTCATTGACCCATTTTGAATCCCGTAGTTTAGGAACTTCATGTGTTGCTGAATCATTTTTAAATTTTAAATCTACCTGATACTTGTCGCCGCATAGAATCATGATACTATCTTTACCTAAACGAGACAATACCATTTTTAATTGTTCTTTTGTTAGATTTTGGAATTCATCTACTATGCAAACTGCGGCATCAAATGTTCGTCCTCGGAAGTGGGCTAATGAAACTAATTCAATAGTTTCTTCCTTTTCTAATTTTTCTAGTAGCTCTGGTTTATTGTAAACTTTACGCATATTGCTACGAATTGGTACTAACCATGGTTCCATTTTCTCAGTTAAAGATCCTGGCAAGAATCCATTATCTTCATTTGACACTGTTGGGCGAGTTATTATAATTTTATTAACTCTGCGTTTAAAAAACATATCTAATGCAATTTGAACTGCTAGCAAGGTTTTACCCGATCCAGCTTTACCTAATATAAAATTGAATGGTGTTTCAATTATTTTTGCTTTTGCTTCTTTTTGTTCTTCTGATAATGTGATTGAAAATTTAATATCGTTCTTTGGTGGAGTTTTGTCTTTATTAAGTGCCATGATAACTAGTTTTAAATTAAAATAATTTTGTAAGCGTAGATTGTTGCAATGTTACATCTTTTAATGTGTCAATTTTTCCCATAGCCATTTGTCTAATTGCTTGAAATGTTTCGCGGGGCGGATATGGGGTCATAACCTTAATTGTAATCAATTCTTTATCTGGACCTAGGTCTGTTTCGATATGTACCATTAGAACCAGTCTAATAGCTCGTAACCGGTCCAATACATCTACTAAACGACCATCATATCGAATTATAGCTTGCATTGAGTATTTGTTTCTGTCAACTGCCATTTATATTCCTTTAGTATAAATATTTGGACAGTAAAAAAGGGATAACATTTCTGCTATCCCTTTGAGAGTTAATTAATTAAATTATTAATTATAAAGAGTTCAATCCGTGTACATACACTTTACCATAGAATTCAGGTCTAACCACTTTCTTCGCGTAACGTGTCATAACACCTTTACGTGGAGTGAAGTTAACTGGATCATATACTAATGGTGTCATGATTAAAGGAATATATGGACTAAATACAGCACCTGTTTCTAGGAACTGCGCTCCACGGAATCCCATAAGGATTACATTCTCTTTCATGTATGGGTTCTTATAAACTGTGTAACGATTATTAATCGCACCAATTTTTTGAACACCAGCTGCAAATTCCATTTTAGTACCATCTGTATCTGCTGCAAATCCTGGAATAGACTCAAGAACAGTTGCTACTGAAGGAGATGTTACTAAGAAGTTTGCACCACCGCGTAAAGTTTTTTGGTGAATCTTATTAGATACTTTTTGAAGCTTAGTACCTAAAGTTTGGAACCAACCACCTTGAGTGTTATAGAATCCGTCACCTACTGCACCGGAAACACCAGCTGCTACTTGTGTAAATCCATTACCATTCCAGATGTTATTGTTCAATACTGACCAATACTCAGTAGTTGGAGCTGCTGAAATCAACATGTCCAAGATCTCTAAATCAATTTCCATTGATACATATTCAGACAACATTGAAGTTAATTCTGCTTCGGCATCAATTGAGTGATATGCATTTAAATCTTGAGCAAATTCTGGAGTCCATACTGCTTTCAACTTACGTGTTTTAGCAACGATTGGCTCTGATTGCATTTCCAAGTTAATTTCTGGAATATCAACATCTTTGTTGTATCCATTTCCATTAGCACCTAAATTATCTTCAAAGTCACCTCTAGTAATGTCAGTTGGTTGTTTGCTATATTTAACTGTTAATGAGAAAGATCCTGTAGTTACAGCACCAGTCGCGATAATGAAGTCAATTGATCCAGTAGTTGTAGTATTCAATTGAGTAAATGCTGCATAGTTAGCGATTGGAGTTGATCCTGAAACTAACGCAAAAGAACGAATCGCAGTAACATCTAAACCTGGTAAAGATGAAGTTGCAACAGTAATTCTTTTATAAGAACCTAATGCACTAGTGAAATCACCATCATAATTAACTGATCCGGAACCAGCAACAGATCCTGTAGTTACTGCAGCAGCAACACTTGATGTTTCGTTGATTGAGTAACCAAAACGACCTGCACCATAAAGACCTCCTGAAGGGTCTGCAGTTGTAGTAGTAACACCAAACATAGAGTCATCAGCATTTGGAGAACCAAATGGATCACCTACTCTGTTATTGTTATCATCATCAAATCCTGGTTGAGCTGTACCATACTTAAAATCTAGGTAGAAAATAAGTCCTGATGGTAAGTTCATTGGTTGAACTGATACGAATTCTTTTGCAGCAAACTCAGCAAAGATACGACGTACCAATGGTAGAGCAACTCCAGCCCACTCTTCAGATCCAGCAGTTGTACCTGTAGAAGAAGCTTCTTTTACTAATTGTCTTGCTTGGTTTTCAAGCAATGTAGCCATTCCGGCTTTTTCTGTTTCGCCTCTAAGGCCTTCTAACAATCCAGTCTTTTCCCATTTAGATACTTTTGCTAATGCAGCAGATCTTTGAGAATTGTCATTTGATTGTAGTAAATTTGACATATTCATGTTGTTTTTTCCTTTTTTCTTTTTTTTTAAATGTTATAGCAATCCTGCTAATTTTTTCCATCTTTCAGCTTGTGCAAATCCTTCTGTAATCACGTTAGTCTGTTTAGGAGCCGTTGTTGCAGTTGGTTTAGATGCATACGATTCTTTTACTACTCGTTTTTTAGTTGGACGATTAAAGCTTTCAGCTAGTGTACTAAATACTAATTTTACTTCTCTTGTATTAGCAGCGCGATCAAAGTTTTCAATTACTTTCATTTTTTGACCTTCTGACAATTCAAAATTACGGAACAATTTGTTTGTGTAAAGAAGTTTTGCATTCAATAGATTAACTTCGTTGATGATAGATTTCAATTGACGAACTGTTTTATAAGCTTCGTCTAATTCGTCTTTCATTGCTTCAACTTCGCCATCTGCTTCAGGCTCGTCTTCTTCCATTTCTTCTTCTTCACGTAGGATAGATTCAATAATTTCGTCGATAGACGCATCATCTGATTCTTCTAGATCCATTGGATTTCTCATTTTACGAGTTGAAGCTTCATCACCTTCATCTAAATCTTCATAAGCTTCATGAGTTGCTTCATCTTCTTCAGTTAAGTCACCTTCTAATTCACGAATGATTGATTCTAGATCTAAATCTCTTTCATCATATCCTTCATTGTACTCGTCTTGCATTTCCTCGTCAGATTGTGGTTCTTCAATTGGCATCTCTTCAGCGCCCATCATTTCTTCATCTTCTGCGCCAGCCATGCCAACTTCAAAATCGTATGTGTCACCACCTACTTCAGCTGACAAATCATTGTCAACCCAATTAAAATCTCCGCCTTCTTCTTCAGCACCCATATCACCCATATCATCCATTGCTGGCTCTTCAGCTGGCATTTCTTCACTATCAAGTTCATTCTCGATTTGATCTGAAATCATACGTTGGATTCTTGGAGCGAACGCTTCTTGAAGGGCAATTTTTGCGTTTGCAACAGCAGTTTCTTTAACAGCACGTGCATCGGCGATCGCTTCTTTTAGCAAATCTGATTTTGCCATAGTTTGTTCTCCTTAAATTTTTTTTTGGAAATAAGATTATTCGAAATCTTAATAGAATATTTTAAATAATGTATAGACGCCATATAAGGTTGGAATAGCGTATTCTAGAATAAATATAAGCAAGTTTGAAAAACCAGTAAAAAAGCCCCAACTTTTTATGAAGGGGCTTTAATAGTAAAATATTTTAATAATTAATTTGCGTGCAAGTTTCTTACATATTGCATAAACACGGCTGCTTGATGTTGTTGTCGCTTTTTAACACTAGGTTTAATAAATTCTTTTCTATCTCTAGTTTCTTCTATTATTCCAGCGTTTTTTACTTTGCGTTTCCATCCTTTAATTGCATATCCTAAATCTTCTCTAGATGTGCCAACTACTTTAACTGCCATTGCATTACCTGGAACGATAGCTTGATGTTGTTTTTGTTTTTTACTCATTATAACTTGTTTATTTATTTATACGATTGGATTATTAGTTGGGGCTGGGGCAATTGGTGTTGGAGCGACTGATCTTTGTTGTCTAGGTGCTTGAGTAGGTGCTGCTTGAGCTTCTCCTCTAACATTGAAACGGAAATGTTTAATTTCAGGCTTCTGTGAAATATATCCTTGAATACGTTGTGAATCTCGGGCTGGATCTTCTCCTAAACGAAAATAGAAATACCCAACCTTACCTGATTCAGATACTTTTTTATTAACAACCGTGAATCCTTTTTTCTCAGCCCATTGTTGAATATCCGCAGCAACAGCTTGAGCTTCTGCCGGATCTCTTAATACATATTCAACTCCACCACGATAGTCAGTCATATGATTGGTAAGTTGTGCTTCATCTATTTCATTCTCAGTTATCCCGGGAGTTGTTAACTTAACAGTAACTCCGTTTTTAGCTAGTTCTTGAGCTTTTTTTATGTCAGATGTTTCTATTTTTCCTGGTGCCGTTGATTGTTCTTGCAATCCAAAAAATTCTTTATATAGTTTTTTAATTTTATTCATCGTGTTCCTAATATAATATAATTATTTTTTTTGTAATAACCAAATTAATCCATATCATAATAACGACTTAAACCTTGCCCTATGTTTTCATATGCAATACTTAAACGTTCTTGCAATCTAGACATTTCTTTTGCCGTCTCTTCGAACATTTTATAATCTTCTTCAATTCGCTTGAATCCTTTTTTGTGTTCTACAGATTCAAACCAATCGCCACTTTCAGTCATTACTCTTTGACCTTTATCAACAATATCTCTAACTCGTTCGCATAGTTCTTGCAAATTATTTTTACCATAAACAGATTCGCCTAAAGCTGAGAAGTTTTTTACTGACTCTAGAAATTCTGTTTTTTCTTGACGAGTCATTTTAGGTGCTTCCTCACCATTTATCATTTCTAATATTATTTTTAAGTTAGGTGTCTTCATATTATATCCTGCATTTTCCATCATCACATAATATTGATGTAATGATACTATTTACTTTGTTGTACTTATTTGATGTATTTGTTTTATCTACTGATTCATGCATTTGAGATGGTCTCATAAATGCTCCTTGGGTCGATGGGTTAGAAACAAAGTCCCAACATATCAATTCAAAGTCTTCTTGAACTTCCACAGTGCCTTCACTTCTTAGTTCTTTAACAGATCCTAATCCGCGAGATGATATACCCAATGTTATTCCTGCTTTGAATAATTCCTTAAGGATTTTACCGCTAGGAGTATCTAGTATCTGTACAGCTCCCTTTAAATCATCGCCTTCCCACCATATTTTTAATATATTGTGAGATACGTTGTTTAAGTTGACAACTGATGATTCTGGATGATCTAGTTCGCCTAATGCTCTGTGTTGGTCGATATACTCTATCTGATATCGACTACATTCACGCATTAAGATATTTTTTGGATATATCCTGCCGTTTTGATTCTTAGCTCCAGACCGTTGTAATATACCTTGCACAACAAAACCTCCAGGAATGCCATACTTATCGCCGCTCGACTCGTTTAGTGAGCCTATAGGGCGGAAAGGCATATAATCGACTATAAGTTGTTTTGACATATTATTCTCCTAATGATCTTACACGTTCCGATATCTTAATTAATCGTTCCGATATTTTTGTTAATGCTTTATTCGTAGAAGCACCATAATGTGATGATGTTACTCCCGATTCTGTTTTCAATTTGCTATTATAGGTTACTAGTGTTTCAATTTCTTGTAACTTTTTTGCAATCTCGCGAATTGTATCATTAACTTTTTTAGCAGGTGTTACATCTGGTTTATTAGTTGTAAATGATCGATATGATTCGATTAGCTCTGAATATTTCTTTTCTAAAACATCTTCAACCTTTAAAATATTGCCGGTCTGAGTTGTTTTGTTTGGCATTGGTAATTTACCTTTTTGTGTTGTAGTATCTTTAATATTACCCGTTCCCATTCCGTCTGCATAATATTCTACAGGATACTTAGCATCTGCTTGCCACCAAAACTCATCTTTAGCTGCGAATGGAAATTTATCATTGAATATTTCTTCATCAGATTCTGGAGATTGTGCAACTCCGGGTTGATATGTAGCTGGTTTATTTACAGATTCATATTTAAACTTTTTCTTTTTAAATGATTTCTCAGTAGCAAATGCATTTGGAGTATTATATCCAGCTACAGCTCCAGTTACGTTTTGCTCGTCAATTTCTTCGGTATTACAATCCATACATTCTGGAGAACCGCAGTCGCAGGAATCATTAATTTCTTGGAATTTTTCTTCCATTTCTCGTAATAGTGATTTCATTAATGCATCCCTTTTAGTTCGCGAACTAAATCAAAATATCTTAGCAATGACAATACGTGAGATTCTTTGATGGTTTTCATTGATTCTACATTGCAAAGCATTTCTGATAATTTAGATACTTTAATTTTAGTAACTTGATCTGTTATTGTTTTTGATTGGGCAGCTAGGTCTGATTTAATACCCGGAATAATTTTACGAATATATTCTTTAAGTGCCGTAGTATCATTAACATTAACAATGTATTTATTTAATAGTTGCTTTTGAGATTCATCTAATACTGAGTATTTTTCGTTGAATTTATCTACTAACAATTTATATGATAATAATCGTATATCTTTTGGTTGAGCCGTAAAAGCCTCCATCAATTCATCTGCTTGTGGTTTAACGCGTTCCGTTAACAATACGTGATCAACAATCACAAGTTTGCATTCCATTATTTGTTTTGGATTTGCCGTTTCCTCATTTTCAAATAACATGTTAATTGATGCTAATACTTTATAGTTATTAATATGGGTTTTCGCCATATCCGTAAATACAAATTTCTCCGAGATTTCTTTTACTAGATTATATCGTTGTCTTTTTAGTACACTTTGATTTAATTTATCATACGCAGATTTAACTGTTCGTATATAATCTAATGCATGTGCTTCGCTTTTAAACTGCTCTTTAACTAGTGAATTATATAAATGTAATTCCTTAGATAACTCGGTCGATTTACCAAAATATTTTTTAATAATATCAATGGTAACCGATTTGTTTGATGACAATGTTTCTGAAGTTAATTTCCTCACTAACAGTTCAAATAAAATACCAGTATTTTTATACTTTGAATGTTTTAGTTTCTTCATGTGTTGTTCGGTGCCTTATTTTTTAATAAATATGTTTGTAGTTATAAAATATTGTTTTCGTCTAACATTGTACCAGCATCTGTATCAGTTTCTGTTGGCTTACTAGATTTAAGTGATTCTGTAATAATTGATCTTGATTTATTTTTAGAATCAAATTGCTTCAATATGCTTTCAACTGCCACAGTTCCAACTGTTCTTTTAAATTTAGGGTCAGGTTGGAATGCCGTCTTTTGATTTTCTGGATTAAATGCTTGTTTAATTTGTTTGATACCCGTCGGATCCCAACCAAATTCATTTTTATGTTGGCCATATTTAATACCTTCAGGAGGTCGACCTCCTTTGTCTTTTTCTTCAACTTCGTTGCTAGACATATGAACCGATGCTAGATCGTGTGGTGTTCCATATGATACTCCAGTTACTGCGGGATCATTTCCTTCTTGTTCAATTTGGTTTTGACGGAATCTCATTTTAAGATCCTCTATCACGTTAGTTCGTTCTTGTAGCCACTGTTCTTCTGACATATTGAATATGTATTCATAAATGTATTTGTCAGAAATTAGTTTGCTATCTTTCATTGCATTTGCTAATATGATTTTCTCATTCATTAATGCAACTTTTTGTTGATCATATATAATTGATGGTGCCGTCAATTCTAATTCAAATCCAACTAAATCTTCACCTTCAAATCCTTGAGCATATAAATGCACAATTGCAATTTTTGCCAATTCAGATACGACTACTTTTTGTATACGTTCAATTGTTCTAGCAAAACGAATATCCATAGATGCTAATGTAGATTTACCTTCAACACCTTCATCATAACCTAAAAATGGTTTTGGTATTTTAAGTGCAGCCATCATTTTATGTTTAACATAATCGATATCTTCAATACCGGTAAAGGTCATTCCTGGCAGTGTATCAATTGATGTAGATGATTGACCTCCACGCACCGGTAAGTAGTAATCCTCCAACATATTGTTTAGATTAAACTTAAGATTGTAGTTTCCAGATTGCGGATCAATATGCGGAATTTTTTTCATTTTATTGATAATTGTTTCCATGAATGAATCAACTTCATTTGGTGGAATATTACCAATATCAATTTTAAATATACGTTTTTCCGGGGCACGCATTATTCTGTGAATAAGCATTGCATCTTCTAACATCATTAATTTTTGGAATTCTTTACGGGCTCCTTCTAACATTGATCTACCGTACGGCAAGAAGTTAGAATCTGATAACATACGGAAATGTGCTATCTCAAACACATCATAAGTCATTTGCTCAGAGGCAATGTTTTTGAACTTGATATCATACTCGCCAGTAGATTCATTGTATTCTTCCCAACGTTCCATTTCATAACTAGAAAATGGACGGGCATTTAAAATACCAACTTCATCTGCAATATCCAGCTTTAAAAAGAAATCTCCATATTTGGTCATGTTACGAATCCATGTCCACATATTGAATTCAATGTTCAATACATCATAAAATAAATTATAAAGTATTTTTTGAATACGAGTATTATTAGTTTTAATTGTTAGGATTTCACCAAATTGATCAGCTAATGTTGATTCATCTGAATAGATATCTAATGCCGAACTAATAATTGGATCTTTATCCATCATTTCATAATCTGCATATAATTGCAAACGATTCTGATGCATATAGTAGTTGGAATCGTAGCCACCCATACCACCGACACGATGCTTGTTAGCTCCATGCAATCTAGTATATCTATCAGCTATTTTACTCTGACCTAAATTTCCTACACCTTGTAGTCTATTTGTATCAACTACACGAAGTTGATCTTTACCATATGCCCTAACAATGACATTGGTACTAAATAAATTCTGTAAACGTTTTCTTAATGACGCCATATTTTCTTTATTATAAATATAACTAATTAAAGATCAATGCAATTTTTTACTTGATAAGCCAAGTTAAACTTTCATCTTCTCCGCCATTATTCCACGTCCAACCGGTATCTTGTTGATTTTGATTCCCAGTATAAATTACAGATGTAGTCTTTTGAAACTGCCCTAGGGCTTGTTTACTTAGATTGATTCCTTGTTGTCTGAGTTTTAAAGATGTGTCACGTAGCCACAGCCCAATACAAAAAGACATTACTAAATCATCATTGTAACCATTTTGTGATTGAGCTTTGCCATTTAACCATATGAATACAAATAGTTCTTGTATGAGTCGTTTACTGCGTATAATAGGAGTTCCTTCACGCATATACATTTCTAAAGCTGAAATCATTAATGGTCTAGTTCGGGATGATGTTGTTACACCCGGTACCATTTGTGATTTGTCTTTCATGTCATAACCTTTTTTCAATTGAACATCGGCATCTGTATAACCATCGTCTTTATATGTATAATGTAGATTTTGATATCCTCTATCTAAGGCCGGCTGTATTGCTGCCCACCCAATGTTTGCATTTTCAATTGCCAGTAAAGCATTGTTCCATTCAGTTGCAACGGTTACTAACATGTTACCAAATTCTTTTGGTGGTATCTTGCCTTTATACTCAGCAACCTGCTTTATATCCAAAACATCAATAACGTGGAATGCGGACCAGTCAGCAGAGTCACCACGGGCAACGTCAGCTACAACTATATAATCTCTGGAATAGTCAGGATATTCCCATACCCAATATCCATTATCAAATCCTCTTTTTTCAATTGGATCTTCGCATCGTAACTCAAATTTTTGTAGTATAGAGCCTTCTATTACAGTATGGCCAGATGACACAAAATCGCAATCACATTCCTGTGCAGCGCCTCGTTCACCTAGTAACTGAGTCTGTTCATCTCTCCATGATTGATCTCGTTCTGGATGTACTTCCCAATGCAAACGAATGGTATGGAAACCATTTGTTTCTGCTTCGGCATCGGCCCAAGTTTGATGAAACCAGTTACCAATACCATTAGGAGTAGACAATACGATAGCCCCACCACCTGTTGATAGTGTTGCTTGTGATGCAATCCATATCTCTTCGATGTTGCGAATAAACGCAGCCTCATCTACGATTAATAATGATAATGCTTCAGAACGTGCACCAGTAGATGATGATGATACTGCTTTGATTTGTGAGCCATTTTTAAATTTCAATGATAATTTATTGTCAGCCTCAATTGTACCCTTAAGCCAACTAGGAAGATTATCGTGCATGACACGTACCTTAGTAACCAAGTTTTTGGCTACTTCTTGTGTGGTTGCAATAACTAGGGTATTAAAGTCTTCGTTGAACAACATACTCCATAAAGCAAATCCTGCAGACAACGTTGATATTCCTAACTGACGTGATTTCAAAATAACATTGTATCGGTTATCTCTTAATTCAGTTAATGTATCTTCCTGAAAATCGAATAAATTAAATTTAATCTTTCCTCGTTTAGGATGTTGAATGTAACAATAATTTCGCATAAAAAAGACTGGGTCTTTAGCACACGCCATATATTGTTGCTGAATGATTTGTCTTATGTTTGGTTGTGCCATTATTTTACAATTTCAAATATTAATATAGATGTTGCAATTCCTAGGCCGTACCAAATTGATTTTGCATTGTACCATTTTGGTTTAAATTGTTTTTCTCGTTCTATATACAGTGAAATATTATCTTGTAGCAATGCAACTTGTTTTGTTTTATAATCTAATTGCAATGAATCCAAATTAATTAAATGATCTTGTTGCCCAATTAATTTAGTCTGATGTGCTATAATACTGTCATTGATATCATTTAACTGATACAGCGAATCTAAGGTATAAGATATATCTTGTATTTGTTCTGCCGTAAAACATGTATCAACTGTTTGACTAGTTGCCAAAAATGGAAACAATAATATGAGTAGTAATATTCTCATTATTTCTTTTTCTTGTTGCGAGATGTCTTATCTAGTATATTTTGTTTGGCTGCAGTGATTGGTCTCGTTGCTGGCTTAATGGTTTCTTTTTGTTGTTTTAAGTCTGCTATTACTTCTTTTTCTGCTTTAATCTCAGTTTTAACGGCAACTCGCTGGTCTTCAATTACTTCAACTTTACCAGCTAAAACATCAACTTGTTTTTCATTTGACTTAATTTTTTTATTTAAGTCACTTTGTTTTTTTGCGGATGATGCTTTTGTTATCCAAATTAATCCTAATACTGCTGCTACGACTCCTACGATAACAGCCCAATACTTTTTAATCATTTTCATTGTTTTCTCCATTTAAGTTTTTTAAGAAATTTTCTTTATATTTTTCGAAGCCGGCTTGTATTTTTTCTTCGAATTCTTCCGGTGTCATTTTTGCAGACCAAGTTTCTACATCGCCTGTTGAATTAGTTACAAATTGAGTTGCATTTGTATAAACATCTTTAAGTAGTGTGATATCTGATTCTGCTTCTTTTAGCCAAGCTAATGCATTTGCACGAACTCGGTTTTGTTCATACTCTTCATATGTTCCATCTTTTTTCATCTGATGTTCCATATCAATTACACAATCAAAACACATTGCGTGGAATTTTCTCATCTTCTCGTCTAGATGATTAGGAGTATTACAAGTACAGAATTCTTTAGGGCAATTTTTAAATGACCTTAATTCCTCCCGTACACCTTGTAATTCATCTGAGTTTTTTGTTTTACGGACACGAAAGCCGTCTCGCTGTTCGACTATGTATATTAATCCAGAAGTTGGATCTTTCTCTTCCCACACATCACCAACATCGTGTCGTTCGTTTTTCTTCGAAGTAGCATCAGCGTCAGAAAACCCTGTTGTTTTCTTGGTCTGGAACTTATGTGTTCCCTCCAGCATTTCGCGGACTGCTTTGACATTTTGTAACTTTTTTGACATAACTTTTTTTATTAATTTATTCTACTGTTGCGATTTTCTTAATTGCAAACTGACGAAGCAATTTAAAGAAATTCATTTTATCTTCTGGTTCAGCTTCATTCATTGATTGGTTAATTACTTTTGCCAATGTTTTGATACGAGCAATATTTCCGCCTTCTTTTTGTAAATGTGCTACAAATTTTTCAACTGCTAATGCTTCTTTAGTTTCTGGTGACATTTCAGCCTCAGGAGCTGCTGCCGGGTCTACTGGTGCTTCCGGTGCTGCTGCTGGTGCTGGAACTTCTGCTGCTGGGTCTACTGGTGCTTCGGCAGGCATATCAGTTGGCATTGGTGCGGCTGGCATTGCTGCGGCTGGATCAGTTGGTGCTGCAGCTGCAGCTGGATCTACAGTTGGTTCCGGAACTACTGGCTCTTCTGGAGCTACTGGTTCTTCTTCTGGAGCAGTTTGCTCAATTAGTATATGTTCAATTTTTCTACGAACATATTCTCTAACGATGCGTTCTTTTTGTTCTCTAGTTAAATTTTCAATTTTATCTTTTAATTGATCTTTACTTAGTTTTTCATCGGTATCTTGACGTTTCTTAAGACGTTTTAAAGCAGTTTTAGAATCATACTCGCCAGCTTCTAAATCTTTATATAAACGATCGTCAGCATTCCATTTAACATCATACGTTCCATCGTCAATAACTTCTTTATCAGTTTTACGTAATAAATTAGGAAGTTTTTCACCTGATGATTTTGGATTCAATCCTCCATCTTTGTCATCCATCGTATAGTCTTTTAAGTCTTTACGAGATTTGTATTTTGTATTTTCTGGTTTTTTATACTGTTTTGCCATTTGTCTTTTACCTATTACTTTTATATAAATATTACCTTGCGTACTTTAGCGTGCCTAAAATTTGATTGATTGGAGCAAATGCACCTGTCATTTTATATGTATTACCTTGGAATGTAAATACAATTCCCTCTGTTGGTACGATTGCATCAAACCCGCCTAGTCGTTGTATTCGTTTTAATTGCATTTCTAATTGTTTCAATACCGCAGGATCTCCCTTTGCTTGTAAATCACGAATAAGTTGAGTTAATTCTGACTTAATATCTTGAACTGTGGTATCTGGATTTGCTGCTAAATAATTAGTTGCATTCTGTAATACCAATACTCCGAGTCTTAAAAATATTGTTTCAAATGGTTCTAAGTTTTCTTTTTGGAATCCTTTAAAATCCTTTTTATCAAATTCAGCAACCCAATTTAAAAATCCCGGATTATCAATTTGTTTTTTCAATATTGAAATATTTGTTGATTTATTATTAAATGCCCAACGATACATTAAGGTATTTAAAACATCTTCTGGAATTTCATATCCCATTTGTTTTGCTTTGGTTTGAATTACATCTCTCCACCAAGCTTTATGATATTCACTTATTAAGTCAGTGTCCTTAAGATTAAATTTGCGTTGCAATTGATTAATCTCGTTAAAGAATGCTGCTTGTTGATCTTCAAAATCATATACCCGTCCTAATTTAATTCGTTGCGGTGGAATAAATGAAAATGTTTTTTGCATATGTGCATTTGCATCTTGAATAATTTTTTGCATCATAGCGCCTCCAGTTAAGTCTGTTTGTACAGCTTTGCCGTTTGCATCATATTCAACTAGATTATGAAATTGTAAATGGGCTTTATCATATGCAATTACATTTTTAGTTGCCGGATAAATTATTTCCATGTTTGCAAATACCGTGCCATTTTTAAATATATCTTGCAATGTTGCTTCTGGTATACTTTTCAATGATTCAGATAAATCCTCTGCGCATGCTTGATATGCATCTACTACTCGTTGATAATCTTGTCCAGCTGCTGCACCTTTTTCTGCTATAGCTTTTTGTTGTTTGCGATGAAAATCTGCAATAATTTCTGGGGTTGTCATTGGATTAATTATAGTTCCAATTCCTCGGGCAAAACCAATTTCTCCATTCTTCCATGTTATTTGTATGTTTTGACCATCAGTCTTTTCAGTAACAGCAGTTTCTATATCTAAACGACCAGTTAATGCTCGTGCAACAATTTCTTTCATATCATTAAATGATAATCCATGATCGTCCCATGGGTGTGCCATATGGCCAGCGGCGCCACCGCATACTAATAGCTCGCGGGTATCGTGTTCTTTTATTGATTGAATTAACTCTATCAATGTAATAGAAGATTTTATATTTTTAGATTCATTAATGGTACTTGGCAAGATTTCTAAATTACAAATATGTGCTAAAATATCAGCATCAATATTATTACTAAATCCTTCAAATATTGAATATTTATGATCTAAATGAAATTTATGGCCTCTTTTTTCTATATTTGTTATTTGTGTTTTATAAAGTTTTATTGTTCGTTCTGACAATTTACGTACAGTGTCTCGATATCTTATATATGCTGGTTTATCAGCTGGGTCTAGATATCTGCCAGACTCATATGCTCGAATTCGTATATCGTCTAGTTGTTTTTTAGCTCGTTCAATATTATGTGGTAATGCCGCTGTATTTGATACGCCATATGTTTCCATTAAAGTTTGCTGCTGTTTTTTGATATTATTAAAACTAGGATTTCCGTATTTTTCTAGTTTTGTCTGTTTTATTTTATCAACAGCAGCATGATCATTCATTGGATTATTTTTAGATAAACTAATACGTAATGATTCTGATATCATTTTAGCATCTGGAAATTGTTTTTTATATTCAACTATTGTAAGTTGATGTTTATATCTTAAGTGGTTAGGAGTAATTTGTTTCATTGAAGTCTTACATATCTCACAAGTTACTGATTCAACTAACTTAGGATTATTATCATGGCCACATTCATGACAAACATATAAATCTTTACCGCCTTCTTTTATTGGCCAACTCCAATCACAGTTATCACATTCAATTTCATCACCATTTATAACTTCTTTTATTTGTTGTACTGATTCTATTTTATAAATAATATCATCTGGGTTATTTGATTTCCATCGATCTCTTTGTTTTTTAATTGTGCGCGGAATCAATTCAATCATTTTTTTACCCGGGTTCCATTGCAACATGAATGGCATATGGATTGGAATATCGAATTGATAATCAGATCCAACACCTGATGGGCGCTCTAAATCTAATTGTCGGGCTATTTTATCACCATACTCGGTTGCTAGATCTTCAAAGAAATCTTTTATTTCATCCATGTAAATTGGAGCTTCGTTTCTAGGGTCATTCAATCTTTCTAGAAAATGAGTAAATCGGCCTTGGAAATTAACATCGATATTATATTGTTTAAAGAAGGAATCAACAGTTGCTTCTATAGTACTTAATTCTTCTCTAGTAATATAATTTTCTGCAATAATACCTTCGGTTAATTTTGCTCCATATACAGTTT
>Ga0181355_1000303_pt1 | contig 20663 bp, 35 predicted proteins | sample Fa13VDMM15DN_FD_130099 | JGI IMG/M metagenome (GOLD analysis project Ga0181355, IMG submission 130099) | Freshwater viral communities from Lake Michigan, USA - Fa13.VD.MM15.D.N | ecosystem: Environmental > Aquatic > Freshwater > Lake | place: USA: Michigan | collected 2013-09-23 | reverse complement strand
TGGCCCCGTTCGTGCCTTATCTTCGTCCAGCTTGACAAGTGCGGGGTCTCGCTCGGTCTTGCTCGGCACTGTGACTTTGGCAATGTCAGCAAATGTCGGCTTTGGCGCAACCCATTCGGCTTTTAAACCTTGACTTCCGCGAGTACACCACTCGGCTAAAAATTTCTCCAAAGGCCAATTGAGTTTGAAAGCCTCCTTCCTTGCACCTTCAAGAACGGTTTTTGTGATCGGTGCTTTTTTGCTTTTCCGCAAAGAAACCCAATCGTTCCAAACTTGCTCACAAACATCAAGTGGGCAAGCAACGACAGTTGCGCTTTCTCTCTTTGGTTTATGGTTAATGGTTAGTGGTTCTTGGTTAGGTGGAGGTTCGTCTACGATTTGTAAACGGTTCGTGCTTTTCTCTTTACGCTTTGTTTCCCTATCAATAGCGATTCGTTTGTTTGTGTCTGCGTTTTTGTGATACTGCAAGAGTTCTTCAAGAATGCGATCTTGCACATATTGCCCATCAGATGACAGCTTAAAGAACCTACTGAGAACAAATTTAACCGCATCAATTTCGGCCTCTGTTGATGCCCAAGTCCAATCTATTGCCTGTTCAAGCGTTGGAAAAACCTCACGGTCATAACACGCATCAATTAGAAGCGTGTACGCACCGTGTTGAAGCATAGTCAAACGACCCGTTTTTTTGGCGTAATCGCCAAGATTTCTCTTGTAGTAGTGCATAAAGCATCTCCGCAAATCTCCCAGAAAAGAAACTACGGCAGGCGGGGAGTTCGCTTTTCGGTGGAGTAGCTACTCTCCACCTATCCGTGTTTCAACAATCTTACATCAAAAACAGTTTGTTGTGCAATTGCTACCGTAACAACAAGTCGTGCAGGTAACGATGCGTCCACCCGACATGATTGTGTGAGTGGTGCAAGATGCCCATGCCAAGCTGACAGACAGAGCGAACCAAATTCCTACGAGTGCTTTCATGATGTTCCTTCGGGTTTTTTACCAATGAGCCATTTCGGTGAGGGTTTGCACCGTTCTTCTAAGAGCATTTCTCTTTGAAAATCCTTTGTACAGTCCTCACAGATGTGGACGGGTTCAGCAACGATTTTGGCGTAGCCGACCCATTCACGATACTGCTTTTCAGATGGGAAGCAATGAGGAAACATGATTCATTGTGCTAGATGTTGTATTTTTGCACATTAGGGAAAGTCCTAATGCACATTGCTAAATGTAGTGATACAGTACATTCATTCCCCAGCACAACGCATAGGGTCTATTAGAGGAAACACATGAAAAATCTAACCTACACCACCGAAGTCCACTCAATCGACTACGGTTATCTCACGGTCGAGTACGACTATTTCGAGTCCGATGATTCTGTCGGTCTTAGCGAAACCTACGATTGGTTTGCCTATACGGTCGAAGCGTTTGAAGATGAACCCGTCGGAACCGAAGTCACCTACGAACTGACTGCCGCAGATCAAGCATCAATCTATGCACAGATCAAGAAACACCATATCGCCATGCTGGAGGATTTCCATGCGTAACAGAACCAAATTCCCCCGCACATTTAACGAAGCATTCCCCAACTCATTGGAGAACGGTGCTTGCATTGAGATTCATGTAGCGCAATTAACCTTAGCCGACAAGGTAGTGCGTGTGGTGAGCCTCATCGGTCTTATCGTGCTTGCCCTTGACTGTTTTATTTGGAGACCCTAATGGACGCTGATTACATCATCAACTCTGTCAAACAAACCTCAGAGACCCTCTACCGCAATGGCGATGCCGATCAAGTCGAAAGACTGCTGTACCGCATTCAGATGTTGGAAAGCCACATTCGCGTGTTGGTCAACCACATTGATAACGCCCGTGACGAAATCAAAACCCTTCAAACTGAACTCATTGCAAAGGAATCCAAATGAAAAACATCGCCACCGCTTTGGTCAAAGCACAAAAGGCTTTTGGGCCAGCTTTAAAGACCGCTACAAACCCTCATTTCAAATCACGCTACGCTGACCTATCCGCTTGCGTTGAGGCCGTTATGGACGGTTTAAACGACAACGGGATAGCACTCATTCAGAAATGCTATGACTGCGCCAATGGCGTGATGGTCGAGACGATGTTTGTTCATGAGTCCGGCGAGATGTTGGAGTGCGGGATTCTTCATGTACCCGCAAGCAAGCAAGACCCACAAGGGTACGGTTCAGCACTGACATACGCTCGCCGCTACAGCTTGATGGCAGCGTGTGGCATCGCGCCGGAAGATGATGATGGTAATGCCGCAAGCAAAAAGATTGAAAAGCCTACCGTTCTGATTGCCCCTTTAATCGCTTCCATAGATGCCGCCACCACAGAGGATGAATTGAAGGCAGCTTACTTTGAGGCCATTAAGGTAGCCGGACACGATGCCGCAGCTAAGAATGCAATTATTGTTGCCAAAGACTTGAAGAAAGCGAGTCTGTAATGGAACAAGGTAGCGAAGCATGGATAAAAGCCCGTTTGGGCAAAGTGACGGCCTCTCGCGTCTCCGATGTGATGGCAAAGCTAAAGACGGGGGGTTATGGTGCGTCACGGGACGATTACATGGCCCAACTGATTTGTGAGCGTTTAACGGGTGAGGTAGCTGAGTCTTTCACCAATGCAGCAATGGCATGGGGTACAGAAACCGAGCCAATGGCCCGAGCGCACTACGAAATGGTCAATTCAGTGTTGGTCGATCAAGTGGGGTTCATTGCTCATCCGGACATTGAAATGGCTGGAGCCTCTCCCGATGGGATTGTGGGCAATGGAATCATTGAGATCAAGTGTCCCAATACTTCCACCCACATCGACACACTGCTAAACAAAAAGGTTCCCGCAAAGTACATCAAGCAGATTCAGTTTCAGCTTCGGTGTACGGGTAAAGAATGGTGCGATTTCGTTTCCTTTGACCCAAGACTAAAAGGGTTGGAAATGTTAACCAAACGAGTCGAGAGAGACGAGAAGCTAATCAGCGAAATGGATGCCGAAGTGGTGAAGTTTCTCGCTGATCTTGACACAAAAATCAACTTACTTTTGAAAGAAAAAAATGGCACTGCTTAAAGAAATCACAGTTGTTGCGGGTTCATACACCAACGCAAAGGGTGAAGAAAAGAAACGATACATCCGCATTGGGTCAGTAATTGACACAAGGAACGGCCCTATGCTGAAACTCGATGTAATGCCCATCTATGCGGGGTGGGACGGTTGGGCATACATGAATGACCCAAAGCCCAAAGAGCATAAAGGCTTACCAGCCGATAACGATGAGGATATTGGGTTTTGAGTCCGGAAGATGAAGCGTTTGAAGAACTCAGTCGCAGACAAGGCGATTGGGGACTTCAAGGGTCGCGCAAACACCAAATAATCCGATACGCTGAAACCAATGCGCGAAATGAAGTGATTGAAGAAGTCGCCCAACACATTGAGAAATGCACTCTAGCGTTTGGCAAAGACACCATTCAGTCGTTTACTGCTTATGTGAGGAACATGAAGAAATGAAAGCACCCCCTCCGAGCAAAGAACTTTGTCTCATGATGGCAAAGATCAACTATCCCCGTGATTCAACACTTAGTTGGACATGGCTATTTGCATGGGGATTCCATGAAATGTATGTTGATGGTTGGTATGAGGATTGGAGACCAAATGCCGCCTAAAAACAAAAAGATCATCAAGATCAATGCCATATCACAAGCGTACTTGATTAAGGCAATGCTTGACGGGACGCTGACTTGTAAAGAGTTAGCAGAGGAAACGGGATTGCATTATGTGACTGTTCTTCAATATACGAGAGAGCTTCATGCGGTGGGTGCTGCACATATCTGCTTTTGGGAGAAGGACATTCTTGGACGGGATTCCATTAAGGTCTACAAGATCGGTATAGGCAAAGACGCAAAGCGAGAGAAGATGACGGGCGCACAGCGTCAAGCACGAAGCAGATCAAAGCGGTACAACATTGAAATGAATCAGAGGATGGCAGCATGACTAAAGAACAAGCCCTACAAATCATCAAGCTGTTGTCAGCTATGGAATCATGGTCATTCGCAGACAATCACCGAATGCCCGACTACCTGTATGAACAAATTGAAAAAGCTATGGCAGTGTTGGAACGAGAGGTGCTGAAATGACACAAGACGAAATCATTCAAATGGCAAGACAGGCGGGCTTTGACGAACACCATGCAAAGTTTGATACACGCATTGAAACCTTTGCCAAGCTGGTGGCAAAGAAAGCCACAGAAGAAGGTAATGCAAGAACATTGGCCGCACTTATGAGAATCAAAGGCGAAGCATGACTAAAGACGAACTATTAAAAATATTTGATTTAGCAACAATGCAACACACAGATTACGGCTATGAGACATTAAGGTCAAAAGTGCAAGAGATTGCAAGAGAAGCCTTGGCAGAACACGCCATGCAAGAGGTGCAAAGGCTTGGGCAAGAGATTGAGCAAGAGCCTGTGGCAGATGCTTTGTATTTTGCCCGTTGGACTACCGACAAAAAAGACTTGTCAGACTACATCCTAGTTGGGTCACTTACTTTAGCGGGAATTGAAGATGGAGAATATGGGGCATCAGAAATTGACCCGCTAGACAACACTATTGATGCGTTGCAAGAGAGGCTAGTGACTGGAAGTGACCATAAAAAGGTTCCGTTATTGGCCTACATTGGCGCATTAAAGCCCACCACACCACAGCGCAAGCCGCTGAGTGCAGAACAAGTGAGCGAAATTTGTGCAGAGTGGACTGACGAAAACGGCAACACGGGTTCATTTGGTCGCCGTCAAATCGCCCGAGCCATCGAAGCCGCACACGGCATAAAGGAGAACACATGACACACACTGAAGCAAGGGCACTTGCAAGTCAATTCGGCACTCGTATGTGCGATGAAAATGGAGACACCCACGGTGAAGAACTGTATTGTTTTGATTTGGATGACATCATTGCACTTAAAGAAACCTTGGCACAGCCAGAGCAAGAGCCTGTGGCGTGGATGTATGTAAACACAGACGGAGAGTGCGAGCAGATTGAATATGGAGAGCCATTTGATGACCCTAGCACGACTCCCCTTTACACCACCGCACCACAGCGCACAGAGCAAGAGCCTGTGCAAGAAATAGTTCCAGAGGGAGTGATTACAGCTATTCGAAACGAAGGCTTGACGCTGGTGAAAGACTTGCGAGGCTATCGACTCATGCGCTTGGGCAAAGTTGAAGCACAAGCCACCCCACCACAGCGCACAGAGCAAGAGCCTGTGGCGATTCTTAACCATGCCCACGGTGTGCATACATTTCGCAATGTCAACCTCAAGGGGTTGCCCGATGGCGAGTATTTGATTTATACCCACCCAGCACAGCGCACATGGGTAGGGCTGACATTTGCTGAGATATGCGAATGTGAAAATGACTATTTGCACCTTTTTGCCCGAGCCATCGAAGCCAAACTCAAGCAAAAGAACGGCTACGCCGAGGAGAAGAACACATGAGCAAAGAAGAGGCACTTGCCATCATCAAGTTGTTGTCGGCATTGGAGTCATGGGCATTTAGCACAAAGAATATGCTCCCCGACTATTTGCACGATGACCTTTGTACGGCAGTAAAAAAACTTGAAAACATTGTTTTGGAGAAGAACACATGAAAGCACGACAAGTATTCCACGCACTGATGTCCTCTAAGGGCTATACAGATGCCGATTTAGCAATGGATGGAGACAAGTACACCAACCCTGCTATGCAAGGACGTTGGAACTATTTTTTAGCAGGGTGGGAAATGCGGGGGGTAATGTGATCGAGACCATCATCACAATCTTTGCTTTGGGGTTCTTAGGAATCGCTCTAGCTGTTTTTTTTATCTGTTTTATGGTTTGGCTTGCCCTCAATGAATCCTAAGAGTACGAATAACTCCGGCATGAAGTGTCCCGAGTGCAAAGCAATCTCGTTTGTTCAACACACGAAAACTGAGGAAAATATGCTTGTCAGACGAAGGGAATGCTACAACGGGCATCGCTTTATCTCACATGAAAATGTCCTCAGAATGGTCAAGCGTCACAAGACCGATAAGGCTTGATTGGTGTGGTTTATTCTGTCATCAAGACCAATAGTGCCGCCGTTGATCTTCTTTGTGAGACCCGTCCAATTGGCCTCCTCCGCGAGACGGTTGCAGTCGTGTGTAGACCAAAACCATCCCGCAGTGAGTGCCGCATATTTGGGTGTGGCGACTAGATCGGGTTCCATCACGAAGTCAGCACCTAAGGCTTGTCCGGCATGATAGTAACCGCTATGTCCGGTCAATTGGACAGCACCCCTTCCCCTAAATCGCCATCCATCCCCGCTTGCCTCATCTCGGTTTCCCATGCGGTTGGCATAGACCATATTGGCGATCTTCTTAGGGTTTCGTGCGTACTGATTAGCAAAGTCCAAAGTGGGGAACCGCTTAGGCCACAGCTTCATGAGCGTTTCAGCGCGGTAATTTAGGTTTTCAGATAACAGCTTGAAATTTCCACTTTCATGTTGACACTGAGCAATAAATGCGGCTTGTTGTCTGCGTGTTTCAATTTTAAATTTTTCAAAAGTTTCATTGATTGGGTCTACCCACTCAGAACCAATATGAAGTTTTTGTAATTGAATAGCCGTAATCATTGGAAAACTCCTATAATTTCGCAACGGCCCGATGCGTCAACACCGAGCCGTCACTTCCCATACCACTGCATGAAGGTGCAACAGCATGAACGAAATAGATTTTACAAGTTTGAAAACCCGCCTTTGTTATGACCCACAGACGGGAAAGTTTACTTGGCTTGTTAGAGTAAACAGCAAAGTCCCATCCGGTTCTATTGCTGGCAATATTATGAGTACTGGGTATTTGCATATCACCATCAAAGGTAAAAAAATTTTGGCGCACAGACTTGCTTGGTTTTATACCTATGGAGTATGGCCTACTAATCAAATTGACCATATAAATGGTAAAAAACTTGATAACCGCATAAACAATTTGCGTGATGTTTCTGCATCTGAAAATTTGAGCAACCGACACAAAACGGGTGGCAACAATCCTTATATTGGTGTGTCTCGTATTAAAGACACATTGTTGTGGCAAGCGCATATAGGATTTGATGGAAAACAAAAAAATCTTGGCAGATTCAAAACAGCAGAACTTGCGCATATAGCTTATCTTGATGCCAAAAAGATTTACCATCCTACTGCACCGCATTTATCTGTTGCCTAACCGTTTCGTAAGCAGAAATGCAGCTATTTAGCTGTGCTGTGTTTCTGTCCCCTTGAGCCACTATTTCGGCGATTGCTGCGAGTGTTGCTCGTTCGGAGTCAGTAGTTTCATAAACCGGTCGGTTAGGTTCACTTCTTTCTTTTGTGCTATCTCCGGCGGGAGTGGGGGCATTTGCGGGGGCTTGTACGCAACTTGTGGACGGGAGGCGCAACCGACCATCACGAATAGCGCGATCAAGACTAGACTGCTTTTGATTAATGACATTATTGGCCTCCGATAATTTGGTTGATTGTTCGTTCAATTGTTGGGCAAGTTGGGTTTCTTTTTCTCTTGCTTCATCATTCTTTTTGGCAATCTCGACTTGCATCTCAGCATCACGGTCTCCCCATCCAACATGATGCCCGTAGCCGTAAGCACCGCCCACAGCAATCATTGCCCCAATGATGAAATATGGGTTAACCATTCTTCACCTCATGCCGAGCAGCAGCGATTTCTTCACGCACTGAGTCAGCCTCTAGATGTTGGGGTGGGGTAGTGGGGGGAGGGGGGGGAGTCCAGCTTTCATCCAAAGGAGGATTGACCCACACGGGCAAAGCACCGGATGGAGTGGGAGGCGTTATAGGTGGGCTAGAAGGCGCTGTAGTAGGAGAAGGTGATGTAGGTGTTGAAAGCCTATCGGAAATCGCTTGTACGCCCTTTCTGCTCATCACGCCACCGATGCCGCCAACAATGAGTAATACTATGTCATTCATCATCTTCAAATAGGCTTGGTCTATCGGCGCCATGCTCTTGATAGGTTGGGTAACGAATGTCACCGAGTACAGCATTGCAATCACGATACCCGCAAGAATGATGGTCACAATCAGAACGACACTTGCCCAAACATAAGTCTCGACCAATTGAATTTTGTCGTTCATTGAGTATTTGCTCTCAATTGGTTGCATTTGGAACCTCTGCTTTCTTTTCTTCAGCCTTTGGCGGTTCAATCTTGTTTGTCAAGATTGGAGCGACAAGATACTCGGGGCAAGTTTGTGTAAACAGACAGCGGGGCTTTTGGCATTCGGGAAGATCAAACTTGTCGGGGTTCTGACAAACATATCTATAAGTGTCTTGACAGCCACTCAAAAGCAGAACCATCGCAATGGATATGGCAATGACGCACCACAAGAATTTATTTTGATTCATTTTTCATTCTGTCCAAATCTTTACGGTCTTGCTCTAATTGCTGTCGGAGTCGCTCCATCCTCTCGATCTGAGCCTTACTTTCTTTCTGTGTTGCAAGCGTGTCGTAGTAAATGCTCCCAATCAATGGAAGCATCAAGGCGAACACAATCACCATACAAACGAGTGCGACTAGAAACCCCATCTTACTTTTCTGTCCATAACTAGCAAGCTGAAAAACAGAGTCAGATACAGCATGAAAATGAGGCAAACGACCCCGTAGATGGCCTTGTCTTGAATTGCCGAAATCATTTTGCGCCGCTTCCATTCTGCTTCACGAATCCTTTTTTCTTGTGCCAATCTTGCTTGCTCTTGTTCTTCAATGATCTGCACCCTCATCTGATTCACACGGGTATACAAGTTCCCTAACTCTTTGGGAGACTGATACACCATGATCTCTCTAATTTCCTTAGATAGTTTCTCAAACTGAGTTTTTGCCAATTCTCGGTTAAGAGCAGATTCCATGATGTTCTGATTTGGGTCATAAACACTGCGAGACTTTTCTTCTTCTTCTCGAATGTGGTCAGCAAGCTGTTGCTGAATCTTGAAGAACTGAGACAGATTAGCCGCCAAATCAGCAACAACTCTGTTTTCATCCCATACTTCGGGTTCTGCTTTTTTTGGCTTTGGAGCCTCAACGGGTTTATCAGTAGGCTTTTTCTTCTTCTTGAAGAAACCAAAGAACCCACCAACCTCCTCTGCAATCGCAGTGACTTCCTTAGCAGTCTTTTGCGCCGCAGATATTGTGCCCTTAACATCTTTGTAGAGTTCGCATCCCTTTCGGATAGCTGCAACGCATCCGTTTGCCATCGCCAAAAGAGTGAGAGGGTCAATGTCAAAGCCCCAATAGTTTCTTTACGAAATCAGCCGCTACGCCGGGGCCAAGCAACACCGCGAGAATCACAGCGTAGAGCAAGTATTCAATCTTGTTCATACGCTTAGACCCGTCAGACAGTTGATCGACTATCTTGATGTAGCGTTCAGCGCATATTGCCTCATGCACTGCTAACCGTTTATCCACATCTTCACTCACTTTGCTCTTTCGGTAATTGAGCCTCCGCTTGCTCTTTGATCTTCATCAAGAGAGGATAGGCATTCATGCGGGTGGGAAGTTCGCCCAACACATGAAGAATGCTGTTTACTTCTTCAACGGTGAGATTCAAGTCCACATTCATGCTTCAGTGCTTTCAGCTTGTGCAGCAGCTTGAGCCGCTTGATAAGCCGCAATGACTTCAGCAGTCCAAGCCAAATTGCAATGAGCAACGACATTGGCAGGAATGCCCGTCAAGTCTTGCCCCGGCACAAGGCTTGTGCGGTGAAAGGTTTGGCTGATTTGATTGCCATCTTCCATGATGCGTGTTGCTTCACGGTAGAGAACAATGCCGTTCTCAGTGACGGTGATTTGGTCAACAGTGGTTGATTTGGTGATTGACATGATTTCTCCTTAGACGTAGTACACGACAGTAAAAAATAATTGGCAACTTGTATCCATTGGGACATATGAGTCACTAGCGCCAGATGATGTTTGATTTAACCAAATTTCCGTACCAACTAAAAATGGTTGTAAATGCGTTCCTGTGTAAGTCAAACCATTTGCAAACATATTTGCCACTTCATTTTGGATGGCGCTAAATGGCAAACCCGAAATCCGCAAATTTCCTGTCCCTGTATGTGCCGACCAATCAATTGCAATAGAAACATGAACAAATCGACCAATTTTTGTATATACGCCTGTGCGTGTCGAATAAGTGCCAGTGCCAGCAGTTGTCGAACCAACAGCGGAAGGAGTAAAAGTCCCCTCTTCATAATCATCTAGCGTGTTTGCGTCTGATGATGCTGATTGAGTTGCAGGGAATGTGATGCCTACTCCTGTTGCATTTGTTGCTGCCCCATATAAACCTACAGCACCAGTAGTTGAACAATTAAGAATTGTGTTTGAATTTGCTAATACTAGAAATGGGATATTAGATTCAGTTCCAACATAACCAACAGTATCGCCACAACGAAGTACAGCAATTTTACTGTTAGTTGTATCTTGAGAAACAATTCTTGGAGCAGTCCCGGAAACAACTAATTTATAAGCTGGCAAACTCTCCCCAATACCCAAATTCGTTCCATCAAACACCAACGCACTGCCCGTAGTCAGCACCTTTGAGCCATTGAGATAGGCCACACCATTGGCTGTGCCGCCGGACAAAGTAACAGTAGACGATGCACTCAGCGTAGTAAACGCACCCGTACTCGGAGTGGTTGCACCCACAGTGCCATTTACGGGTCCATTGAAAGGGTCTCCATTGGTTCCACTCTGAAAGTCTTTCAGATGGCCCATGATGGCACGAATGGCGTTATTGATGCCACTCGGGGCACAGCCCTCATCAATGTTGATTGATGCTACATCTGTGTTTGAGTTAGCGGTAGCACTGTACTCGCTGATTTTTACTTTTGGCATGATTAGTCCTTAGTCCGGTTGAGCCATTCCGCGCAGTTCAATGTACGGGATATTTTTCGTTTGCTCGGCTTGATACAGCATATTCAAGAGTGCGGGGTAATCAAGTGTAGGCGTTAACTGATTTATGTCTAACAAGCCCTTTGACACTTTGCCAGCACCATAAGCCGCTTCTCCGACCAATCGCGGGGAAGATGCCGCAGCACCCAAACCAGCAGCAACAGGGCCACCAACAGAGAATAAACCCGTTACGCCTAATGGTGCGGTCGCCCGTTGAATACCTCTTGGCATCCAATCTTGCATCGCTTGTCCGGCAAGTGAAGGCATCATCTGTTGGCCTCCGGCTTGCTCTAACTCTTGTGCCAATTTCAAGCGTTGACCATAGTTTGTATTGACATTGTTTCGCATCAATGACTGTAGTTTACGCATTGCAGTATCAGCAGATGCCTTGTCGCCCAATGACAAAGCCCGTTCAATCTCTTTGATCTGTTCAGACGACTCTGTGTATGCCTTCATTGTTTTAGAGTAGGTCGGGGCTTGAGAATTGATCTCGCTCTTGATGGAGTTGTACACACCTTTGATAACCATATCCGGTGTGGTTCTCGGCTTTAGTCCCTCAAGAATCTGCCCAACACTTTGTTTCAATGCGTCCATGCCTTCCGGCGTGTGGTATTCAGCAGGGTCTAACTTCTTCCAATCATCAATCAGAGTTCTTGCTTTTGTCAGTTCATCCGCAGCCGCTTGATTCTTGATTTGACCTTTATAGGACACTTGATTCATTGCGTTATCTAGTGCTTTGTCAATGCCTCCGAAATCAAGAATTGACTTGTCGCCTTTGATGTTTGCCATGTTGGTCTTGTAGGCAGTGCTTCGATCAATTCTCAATTGCTCAAGATTTTGTTTTGCAATGTCCAACACATCCATCATGTTGGCAGAACCGCGCAAATTTGAGGTGAATTCTTTTGCTCGTTGCCCACCTTCTTCGCCAGCTTTAAAGGCTTGCGAAATAGCCTCTTTGCCAACACTTGTAGTTGCACCAAAGATATTTTCAGCAGCACCGCCAATGGCCTTTGTTGCGCTCGTTGCGCCTTTGTATGTCAATGCCAAAGGGTCAATCATTGATGCAGTCTTTGACAACGCTCCAGCCACTTGAGGCAGCTTTGCAGTAGCCGCAGCACCGCCCGTTAGGACGGTTGACATATCAGCCATGAATCCGGCGGGGTCTTGTGCAATCACCCTTTTGACAGCTTCCGGACTGCCATACCGTTGCATATAGAACTGTCCCACAGCATTGGCAGCATCGCGGGATGCTTTATCTTCACCAATTGCTTGAACAAGTCTTTCCGGCAAGATGTTTTGCAGTGCGCCAGCACCAACATCTAAGATTGCTTTACCCGTTTGCAGTGGGCTTGATATTGCAGAAACAATGTCACCAATCATTGAGCCAACAGAACTAGGGAAGTTCTTTACAGCACTAACCGCCACATCAGATGCAGACAGTTGTGGCTGATAAGAATCCATAGTCTTATCAGTAGTCTTTTGACCTGCACGAATTTTTTCAACCATTGCCCTTAACTCTGGTGCATCTGGTGCAACATCATCGGGAATATCTGGAATCGTAATTCCGTCTTTTGTAGTGATTGAATATGGCATATTAGTAACTCACATTAACATTTCTATTCGTATCACCAAATAAAGGTGCTACGCCCTGCGATCTCCTACGCTGATCTATAAGTTTTGCTGTATTTTTTTGCGCTGTCGCAATAGAATCATTAAACTTATTCAATGCTTCCAATGTTGCTTTAGTGTCATTCTTACCAGATGCAGAAATTAAAGCCTCTGCAAATCGCAAAACATCTTTGTCAGTCTGAACGCCTTTTTCTGCACTAACTTTTAAGTTAACCGCATTTCTAACTGCTGACTGCAAATCTGCATACGCTCGACTTTCCTCAGTTGAGTTACCAGTCAAATTAGCTGCTTGATAACGCAAGTTTTGAACAGGGCCAAGTTCAAGTTTTGGTTTCTTAGTGGTGGGGTCTGGAGTCAATGCTTGAATTGGTGAATACAGTTCTTTCTGCGTTGCTTTGTAGCTGTCAATAGCTTGCAAATCTTCATCTTCCGATTTCTGCAAACTTGCTGGCAATGGTTTATTTTTAGCAGCATCAATTTTTTGCTCTGCAAGCATACGAGTAATTTGCTGATTGCCAAGTGCAATGCTTGCTGTCAATGCTCTAGCTTCAGCACTTTGTTCAAGACCTTGCTTTTGAAGTGCAATTTGTTGCTGTTTCATATCGTTGAGTATTGCTCTTTGTTCTGCAATACCCGTTTGTGACTGACCAAATTGTTGAGCAGACTGCACCCGAGTGCCAAGTTCAGCCAATCGCTTATCAGCAGTATCTTGATCAATCTGACCCGTTGCATAGCTTCTCTCGTACTGAGCCGCTACAGCCCGTAATGGTGCGGGAATGGTCTCATCCTTTGTAAATACAGAGAATGGGTTTTCTTGTTGCATACCACCAACAAATCCGGCTTTACGCAATGCGGGGACTTTTTCTGCAATGTTAAAGAATGTAGACAGCGGGTCATTTGACAGCATAGACAATGCTTTCAGTTTGTCCATATCTACATTGATTTCTCGTTTTGCAGGGGTAATCTGTGCCCCCGGCATCAAATTGCCTTCATCATCACGAACAACCCGAGCCGCTTCACCGTACATCGTTTGCTGTTCGGGAGTGACCGTCTGCGTGAAGATTTGCGGGAACATCTGCCGCATTTGTTCTTGCCGAGCCTTTTGCGCTTGTGCTTCGCGTTGCTTGAGCATGAAGTCTTGAATCTGCATCTCTTGCATCTTGTTCTGCAAACCTTCTTGCATAGTCTGCTTGTAGGCTTGCTGACCACCTGCTAGACCTTGTGCTATGGCGAGTGCTTCGTTCCCCGGCGTTCTGCTCGGTGCGCCAGCTTGCAAGAGAGCCAATGCGGTGTTTTGCAGTGCTTGCTGTTGGGCTTGTTGCCGGACGCGATTTAACTCGTCCTCACCCAATAGCCCACCGTAGTAGGAAGGAGTCGTGCCGAATATGTCAAGTAGTGCCATGATTGTCCTTTAACCGAATGAAAAATTCTCATCAGTTAGGTAGTTTTCAGCGCCGTAGTTGTATGGCGAACCCAATTGATTGCCCCAACTTCCAGTTAATGTATTCCATCCACTCTTGAAGAAATTGGTTAACCCGCCTCCGGTGGCTTGATTTCCGGCATTAAACAGATTCAGTCCGAGCAAACCCGTTCCCAATGCCGTAGCGGTTGGGTTCGTGTAATAGGGTGTGGTTTGCGTCTGAGTTTTGCCAGCAGGGAACCCGTAAACCATATTCAGATAGTTCGTTAGGTTTCTCTGAGGTGCGTTTTGCTCAAAGTTGTATCGCGCCATATCAGCTTGTAGAGCCGCAGTCTGATAACCCTCTCCGAGTTGACCAGCACCCAACAATTTGTTGATGTCGCCATAGTCGGCCTCTGCGAGGCCCGGAGCCATGCCGAGTGCTCGCATTTGGTTTTGGCGTTCTTGAGCGTAATTCTCGTAGGACAGCTTACCCGCAGTGTCCGCGAGTTTCTGAGCAAAGGTTCCAGCCGCTTGACTTTGAAGGTCGCCCATCGCACCCGAGCCATACCGTCCGGCTTTTGAGGCAGCAGAGGAAATATCCCCAATGGACTTTTGGAATGCAGTCTGTGCCGCAGTTGCTGCGGGTTGAAATGCGCCTTGAAAGAATGGGTTGCCGCCAAGATAGTCACCCGCGAGCATCCCGCTTACATTGCCTTGCGCTTGAGCCAACAGAGGGTTGCCAGCCATTGCCCTTGCTTGTAGGGCTTGCAGTGCGGTTTGTGTGGCAGTGGATGGGCCGACATACCCTTGACCGGGGTAGAACTTTGGCCCACCGCCTTGATATTGCTTTTGAGCTTCTGCCAAACCATAAGTGAGATATGGTTGGATGTTGGGGTCAATCGCGGTTGTGGTCGTAGTGGTTTGGTCTGGCATAAATGCTCCTTTTAGAAAGGACTCCAGTAGGGTCATCCACTGAAGTCATTGTATCAGCCAACAATCACATATCCATAGGTTTTGTCAGCGGTTGAATTGGCAAAGTGCGTCAGCGTAGCGGTTCCCTTACCCCTTGCACTGACAAACACATTGAACGATGATGAGGTGTTGACATAGCTTAATGTAGCAATTACAGATGGCACAGCCGGACGGGTTGGCGTTGTGCTTGTCGGGTATTGCTCGATGGTTACGCCTACATCTGATGGTCGCCACATGAGTTCCACATAGTCACTAGCCGCTAACTCCACAAAGAAATTTAACGCTGCAACAGTGTGGGAAGCGTCTCCGGATGATTTCCTTGAAGGCATACCAAACCGAGAATTTGACTTATCGATGTTCGTGCCGTTCTTGCGAAACCACACATCCACATCTTGAGTGTCATTTGTCGTGTTCTTAAACTGAATGCTGAATTGAATGTTATACACACCCGCATTCGCCACATTCAATCGACTGCTGTTCGACAGAGTTACCCCGTTTGAATAATCTGTCGTGTCAAAAGTGATGGCGTAAGCAGTCGTAGTGTTAGCCGCTGTTTGATCGGTCGAGTCTTGAAATGCCCCGTAAGGCACAGAATCTGTGTTTGCTGACGCTGTGAGAGGTGTCAACAGTAGGATGCTGTCCGGCCCAATGCGTCTATCAGTGATGGTTGTAGTAGTCGCCCCTCCGGTGGCAAGCGTGACAATCCCCACATTGTTGGTCTTGCCGTTCATGATGCCGTTGACAATCTCCGCAACAGTGCGCGGGTCGCCACCAAAGAAAGGAAGAATCCTAAACATTACCGGATGCCTTGCTGAACAACATCAACATCCATACCCATCGCGGTTTTCCAATTGTCGCCAGTTGGTTGCATCCGCAAACGATGGTACTTGCCGGAACTTCTCAAAGACACTCGGTTATCAGTATCAGCCGCAGATGCCGACCCAAACGATAGACTTTGAGTTAGAAGCGTCCGAGAGGCTACAGAAACACTCGCAGAGCCGTTATCCACCAAAGGACGGGCCAACATCACTATTGAGCGTCCCGCGTCTATATCGCCCGTCTCTAACACCGCTGACTTGTTCGCTCCGGTGAAGGTGATAACCCGTGTTCCATCTGTCCCACCGAGAAAATACTTTCCTCCGGCATACAAACCCGAGTCCATACTCACCGCCAAAGCATCAATAGACGCACTCACAGAATCCAACTGTTCAAGCGTCACAGAGGCAGTAGAAGCGTCTGAAATGTAATCCGCTGTGGTCTCCATATAAGACCATTTGCCAATCGTGAAGTTGTACACAATCAGCTTTCTCGTCCCGTCTGTCGAGAGGTAGTTCCACATAATCAGTTTGCGGATGGGGTCTGCCGCCGATGACATTGTGGTGAAGTCCAAATTCGCGTCATTGAAGAAGAAGCGATCTACCTTCTCCGCACCGATGGGGGTTACTTTCTGCCCATCGCAGACATAGAACCCGTCATCAGACAAGAAGAAGGTTAGCCCTTGATACTGACAAACCGACCCCGCAGCAATACAGCCCTTCCCGCGAGATATATTATCAAATTGGAAGATGAACGGTGTTCCGGCGTAACTCATCCGAGAGATTGATTTCTCCATCAGAATAATCCCAAACTCACCACCGCGAATGCCCGTGATGTGTCCACCATCGGGAATGTCTTGATAGTCAGATTGAGTGTTTACATTCTCCACCCAATCGGTCTCATCATTGATTGCTGACCACCGCACTCGATATGGGCGAGTCGTGCCACTCTCGTCCAAATGGGCACAAACTACGAAATCCCGCACCACAGTGATGAACTTAGCGATAGGCGCACTGTCTGATAGATTCTTGAACGATGAACTTCCATCCGCTGAATAGACTTGCAGCCTCTCAGTGAAGTTAGTCCCGATGATCTGATTGCCAAACAAAGTAAATCTAAACCGTTGGCCTTCTTGTGTGTCGTACCCATCAGCCACCCGTGAAATGGTCACATTCCCCGATGTGGTCGCGGATGTGGTCGTAATCGTGAAAGTGTCCGCAGTGAGTTTAGTCACCGTGTATTGACCGTCTGTTGCTGTGCCGCTTGTGAAGTTTAGGTAATACGAGTCACCCGTTTTCAGCTTGTGAGCAATGGAAGTAACCGTGAGAGTGGTCGTGCCGCTTTGAGAGTAAGTGCCCGTAAAGCTAAAAACACCCGTCAAAGCACCAACAGAGTCCACAGAATAAATCTTGTGTAGGCCAGCAGCAAAGAGTTTAGTCGTGCCGTTTTCGTCTTTGGCGTACACCAATGAGGTCAAATCCTCCGCAGCCGCCGCCGAGAAGTTAGCCTCTGCCGGAAATGCACCGTATCCCGCAGTCACCGGAAAACAGTTTTTAGCCACAGTCAATGCCCCCGTCAGCCCCGGCTGATCGGGTAACCATTCACCTAATGCGATTCTTTGAGTAGGCATCATCCGTTCCTTAACCAATCATTTGAACCCGTTGCCGTGTCTGTCCATGTATTTCCCGATGTTCCCACATCTGTCCATGTACTCGCGTCCGCTGTTACCGTTGTCCATGTGTTCCCACCAACACTAACATCTGTCCATGTATTCGTGTCTGCACTGACATTTGACCAATTGTCACCCAATCGGATGCCAATGCAAGAAATCGTCACCTCTGCGCTAATCGACATTTGTGCTTGAAATGTCGCTGTAGGTGTAGCCGAGACAGTCGCTATTCCGTTCAGTATCCCCGCCGCACTCGATACCAATCCACCGAGAGCAGAGACGCTAGAAGTCCCGTTAACCGACCCGCTAGATGTTCTGATTCTGATTGCCGCAGCCGATACCGTACCCGCACCGGACAGACTAGCCGCGCCATCCCTTACCCTAAACCCGTCACCAACAATAGATGCAGAGCCGGATACAGACGAACCGCTTGAGAATATGCCGCTTCCAGCCGCTAGAACGGTCGCTATGCCACTGATTGACCCCGCACCTAACCTTACCCTTGTCGCACTTCCCGAGACCGTTACAAGCCCCGTGATTGAGGCACTCGAAGCAAAGGTGACTTGTGAGCCGGAAGAAGAAGTAGCGGTGCTGTTTACCGATGAACTAGAGTTCCTTACGCGGATGTAAGTAATCTGTGTTTGTGCTGTACTGCTGACAGACGATGCCCCTGCCCGTGTTGCTACGGGGCTTGCGCTGACTGACCCAACACCCGATGCGGATGCCGCCGCTTCTAAGATGCAAACATTCGCATCTGTCCAAACGGTTGAATCAAGCGAGAAAGCTAGACTATCAATGCTCCCGAATAGGTCTAGCTGTTCAAGCGTGAAAGGGCCACAAACATCCGCCATTACGCAAAGGTGACAGTCAGAGAACCACTAGCGATCTTGAACACATCGCCCGTGTCGATTGTCTTGGAAGTGGTCAAAGCACCATGTACCAACAGATTGCCAGTAGTGAGAGCATCAAAAATCCCAAAGTGGGTGATGGTTCCCCATGAGCCGCCAGCTTGCGGGAAATTGATATCTGCACTAGTGCTAGAAGCACCATTAGAGGGAGCAGCAAAAGTAGCAGACTGACGAGCATAACTCGTACCACTGCACTCAGTACCACTGCCAGCATCAGTAGGGTCGCTCGTAAACAGAGCAACATAAACAGTAGTAGGTGCTGTATATCCGGTGGCCCGTAAGACTTCATTGATAAGAGCATTCTCTAAGTAGTTCGACATTGCAGCCATTTTTTACCTCTTTGATAAAGTCATTGCGAGTGGTACACCCGAGTATTGAGCCGTTTCATCTGAACGAGTCAATGTGTCGATTGCCCTTTGATACATGGTTGCCCATGTCTGAATTCTTGCATCGTTCATGATGTACGGTTCTGCCTCTAAAAGAGCAGCGTACAGCAAAGCATCCGGCGCATTAGCCATAAACGCATTGCTTGAATTTCCGCTTGATAGGAATGTCGGAGCAGAGTAGTACAGCAATTGAAGCGTATATACATTGTCCGGCATTGGGGCTAACTGAAACTCAGTCGCCAAAATTGTGTAGTTCAACGGTTTACCGCGAACATGAGAATCAGTGTTACGAATGAACACCGATGGAGACAAGAAACTAAGCGGTTGGGGTGGGTTCCCCGTTACATAGAAGTCTCTAGCCTCAAGAAAGTCTGACGGTATCTCTACCGTACCGTCACCACTCGTTGTCGTAGTGGTCACAGATTTGAGCATTTGACGAATCCGCAATTCTCTGCGGAGTCTGAGTTCTGCAAACCGGATGAAGTCGGGTATCTGATCTGTTAGGTCGCTACGGGCCAAATAGTTGGCTACCGCTGTACTCAGTTCAGAGAATGTAGCAATGCTCATACGCGCCCCGGTCGTGTTCTAAAAAATCGGTTATCCGGACTGTTGAGCCAATCTTTCATGCGCTTTTGGTCAACGATTGCAAAGCCCCGCATGATGCCTTTTGCATTTAGGTCATCAATCACCGTCAATGGGATTGAAGCGATCTTGTTGCCAAACATATCATCCGACCATTTTGCTCGTTCATCATAGGAATTGAATTCCTTGAGATTTTGCTCAATGTTCGCTGTTACATCTTGGCGTGTCTCAATAACGATGCCGCCATCGCCATCGGCGTGAGCAACAGATTTTCGAAACTCGGTCATAGAAAAACCCCCATGCGGTTAAACATGGGGGCATTCACTCTTAGGGAGTCAAGTCAGCAATGATGCCGTGTGCGGCTTCGTTGTTCACTTGCAAGGTGTATTCCACCAGCAACTGAGTCACTTCAGCGTCACCCGTCTTAGCCAACTCGTTGGTTTGGAAGGGGCGCAGATAGGCAACAGAGGCCATGTCCACATCCAACACAAAGGCAGCTTCATCACAAGTGTTAGTAGATGACATGAAACGGTTGGGAACAATCGAGATTGTGCCGAAATCGCTCATGTACAAATCTGCCGCAGAAATGATGGTGGTGGGCGTATCGCCGGGGGCCATGAAACGCTGTCCAGCGATACCAGCAAAGGCAGAGACCAACTGCTTGTGAGCAGGGTTGACCATCAACACTTTGGGATTGCCACCGGAGGCATACACCTCTTTCACCACAGTTTTCAGAATGGTTTCGGTAAAGGTGCGGTTAGTGCCGTTGGTACGAGTGGTCGTGCCGCTTGCGCCAGCAACACCATCAGTGCCAAAGTCACCGTTGGTTGCCAGCCATGTCTGCAAACCGCCCAGCTTACGAGCAGTGCTAGAGTCACCGTTCGTACTTGCTTGGTTTGACAACAGAGTGGTTTCCATGTCGCGCTTTATTTCTGCACTTGCTTTCGCTAATTGATAACTTTTTTCAGATTTGCGTCCTGCTTTATCAACAGCTTCCAAAGTGCCGGAAATCTTCACGGTCTTTTGGCTGATCTGAGTTTTGTTACCAGCACGAGTGGTCACGCCCAAAGTAGCGTCAGATGCCGTTGACCCTTCTACGGCGGCATTCGTCAAAACTGCGGAGGCAAGTGAATCCGTTTGCCATTCGTGATTGGTAGCGGTTGCTTTGCCCTTGCCAATAGAGGACATAAATGGAGTGTCCGTTGGTGAAATCGAGTAGATAACATCGGAAAGATCTTCCCGTTGACCAATGGAGGTATAGGTTTGGTAGGTTGCCATGATTGAATCCTTAAATTAAACGAACCGTTCAAACGCACTTGCGGCATCTCGGATTTTTCCG
>Ga0181355_1000301_pt1 | contig 20751 bp, 9 predicted proteins | sample Fa13VDMM15DN_FD_130099 | JGI IMG/M metagenome (GOLD analysis project Ga0181355, IMG submission 130099) | Freshwater viral communities from Lake Michigan, USA - Fa13.VD.MM15.D.N | ecosystem: Environmental > Aquatic > Freshwater > Lake | place: USA: Michigan | collected 2013-09-23 | reverse complement strand
CTGACGGATTCCGGAGAGGTGAAAAAGTCTAAATATGTCCCTACTAACGAAGAAATTCTTAACCCCCCGTATGAACACGGGCGGGAGAAAAACTGGGGATTTTTTAGTCAGGGAGACCGACTATTCGCCCAGCAATACTGTGTCCCAAATATCATAGTAGAATTTGACCCAGATACTTGGGAGGTGATCGATAAGTTTACTCATGAGTGGAGTTGGAGAAGCCCATACGGGTCTAATTTACACGGCAGTTCTTCCCCGGTTTTTCATAACGGTAAACTCTGGAGAATTTGCCATACCCACAAACACGAGCCTAAGGGAGATTGGCTGAATTGGGACGGAAAACTGATAAGTGTGGATGCCGTCAAATACTGTGCTTATCTCGTAGAGCTAGAGGGAACTTTCCCTTTTCGCCCGGTTTCCATCACGAGAGAACCGATACTTTGGACGGATTATGGGAAGTTTGACGCGGTCAGCCCGACTCCTCATTCCGTTGTTTTTGTTGGATCCCAAGAACGAGACGGTGATGGATGGAGAGTTACGTACGGCGAGAACGACTGCCGTGTTGTGACCCAACGGATTCCGGATTCAGATCTCGAAGACAGGGTTCCTATTCACTCCACAGATCAATCGGATTCATCCCGATCTAGTGTGGGGAATCACCTTCATTTCTTCTGGTTGCAGGGAGAGAATAACCTCCCAACCATAGACAAAGATCGTATCCAGAAATGGAAAAAGAAGAACCCTGACTGGGAAATCAAAGTTTGGGATAGGGACAAAATAGGGACATTGGCCGACCAATACCCTGAGTGCATAAAAACTTGGGGCGATCTGTGTACGGCTCTCGATAAATTCCCTACTGACAAGTCATTGATAGCCAAAGTGTCAGATTTTGCCCGGCTACTTGTGTTGTACACGCGGCATTCGTATTCTCAAGAATGGAACGTCTACGCGGACACGGACACGGTTCCTCTCAGATCTCTTACGAGTTTTCTGAAAGACGAGTACATCTACGGACAATTCTGGGAAAAGTTTTCAGACCCGCAGCTGAATCCCGCAGAAAAACCTTGGAACTGGGACGACTTTGACTTCGTTGTGCCTCAAGAAAACCGGATCGACAGCCGTCCGTTCACAGTAACAAACGCGATTCTTATTGGAAGACCGAAAGCCCCCGTCATCATGGACCTGATAAAAAAGGGAATTGATCGCCGGTGGCTGCCGACCCTTAAAGCTTGGGGACCGAGTATGCTTCAAGAGAATTTGGAAAATTCGATAAACACGAACAAAGGATGGAGAACGTCCATTTTGCCGTACCACTATTTGGTCTATAATCCGAAACAACATCAAGAACAACGGGCGCCATCGTGGACTCTTTGCCATCATTTGAACGACTACCGATGGGAAACTCCCGGGGTAAAAGGAACACTAACAGGAAAACTGGACGGCCCGGTCAAAAACGCTCAAATCGTTTGAGTAGTTTGAAATTTGACCGATAGTATGTCTTATGGCCTGCTGTTCTTCTTGCTATTGCACTCCTTGCTCTTGCGCCCTTATCACAGGCGAAGCGGATGCCCCACAGTGTCTGCCTCCCGGGAGTGAGCTGAAGCTGGACAGCATCGGTGGATTCGACGAGTTCAATTGCCCCAAGGCGTTGGTTCCGTTCCGCGGGTTGGACGCTCAAGGGAATGCGATCATCAATGAATCTGTCCCGTATCAGATCGGGTTCATTCAGCAGGACGCTCAAGGCCAGATCTTCTGGACCAACCGCCCCGAGATCCCCCTCGCCGAAGACGACATCGGGATTCAAATTGCTGGCGATCAAGCAAATCCTACCAACAGCATCCCAAGTTTGGTGGGTGTAAATTCTGACGGTGTCTGGTCCAAAGTAGTCGCCCGCACGGGGCAAGCAGCGTCCACGGTGAAATGGTATCCGACGACCGGCTTCACCTTGGAAGCGGACAGTACCGAGCCTAGTTCTTGTACTAGTCTTGTTCAGAGTCTTACCCTTGTTGCTGGTTCAACCGGTCCTTATCTTGCTTTTGTTGCTTCTAGTTCTTTTTTTACAGTTGGGCTTAGTGTTCTCATTTCCTCCGCAGAATATTTAGTCACGGCCGTCGGAACGGGAACGCTTACTTTAACTGCGGCAGCTGCTCCGGTATCGACTGCGGCTCTTCCAATTGGAACATTTCTTTGCGGTGTCGGTTTCCGTCCGGTGTCCGGGATTACGTCTTCTTTCGTGGACACGTTGACCGGCTCGCTTGCGGGCGCGAGCGCCTCGCTGACCTTCCCTGCGGACGTGTCCTCTCAGAAAGTGCCGGGATTGTTCTGGCGGGATCAGCTCGGTAAAGTTTCCTTTTTGGCTGCACCGGTCAATGGCTCTGGGGTGATCGTACCCAACCAGATCCTGAAGACGCCATCGTCTCCCACTGCTGGAGCCGCCAATATTCCGACGTTCGTTTCGATCCCCGGGGGCTACACTTGGATCACACCGCATTTGGCGTATTCCCAAACTGGTGTTGGTCCCACAGCGGGAACCTTTACTTTTAATACGACCACTACCCCCGGATACGTATCTGGGTCTACCGCAGTTATTTTGGACATACAGCTCATTGCGGCGACCACCAATTCTTATTACGACGCCACAGTTAAGATCAACGGTTTTAACGCCGTTGGGACGGCTTTAACTAATAGTTATGCTGCGGACGTAGATACAAACCAGCTTATCCTCCCTTTGACGACGACTACTCTTAATATTGTAGTGGCAAATGCCGGTCCCGGAGCTGGTAACAACCGTTGGAATTTGGTTATTTATGTTGTCGGATTCATCGGATAATGCTGACCTATGACTTATTCCGGGAAATTGTAGGAGTGGCCACAGCGGAGCGAACCTCCCCGGTGCTCACTCCGAGAGCATTAAACATGGAGTTCCGCGACGGGATCAAACCGCGGTATGGTTTGGCCCACATGCAGACTGTGTTCGAGGATGAGGCGGATCGTGAGTTGTTTGAGAATGGTGTGGTGCAAAAGCTACACCCGTATCAGCCGTATGAGGAGAGGCCCGGGGGATTGATCGTCATGATCTCCGGGACGATCTTCGTCTGCTACGTCTCCGGCTTTTGGTTGTACGTGAAGAAGATCTTCTCCGGTCTTCGGGATGATCTTCAGATTGGGTGGGCCGTCAATGCGTTCGAGTGGCTTGTCGTTCAAAACGGATACGATAACCCAGTCATTTGGGACGGCCGGAATGCTGCGTTTCAGTCGAAGCCGGAGAACGGCGACATCCCTGTGGGCGGCACGATGTGTTTCATTCACCACATGATCGCCGTCGGCTCTGCGGACGGGAGCGACAAGATAGCCATTTCTGACCGTTGGCGGCAGACCCAAAGCGATAACGTTTGGAAATTTTCCCAGACACCCACGTGGGACAACGCCGGTGTCTTTGGTATGCACACCGACATGGGCAAGCTCATGTCACTGATTCCTTTTCCCCAGATCAAGAACACGCCGAATGGTCAGGGCGAGCTGATTCTGATGGGGACCAACGGCGCGCAGTCGCTGAATCTCCAGCTGCCCCGTAACCAATGGATCGACTCTCAGATTCAGGACACGGTTCTGACCGGCGTGGGCGCAGCCAGTTATCTTGGCACGATGTCCCGCACATCCATTTGGTTCATCGGGCAGTCCGGTCTATTCGAGTTCAAGCGGATCCAGTCAAACATCGTTCGCAACGAGGCCCTCACCTCCGAGTCCGCCGATATTCAATATTATTGGGATCAATCCAACAGCAACATGCGGTTGACCCAACCCCTTGGGTATCACGACAATAAGCTGTTGATGGGGCTGTACCCGCAGACCGAGACATCCTCCTACGGGCTGCACCGATTCCACAAAGCGTGGGCATCGTACGATCTATCCGAACGGTGGCGCAACGGCGAACGGCTGCCTCGCGCATGGTTCGGGATTCAGTGCGCCATCCGCCCGATTGAGTGGGCCTGCCTTTTGGTCAACCGGGTCGAGCGCACGTACGCGATCTCTCGGGACATCGACGGGAAGAATCGAATTTACGAGCAGACGAATCATTTGCCGTACGACGTGAAGGACGGGAAGCCGAAGACCATCATCTCGTTCTTCGACACTCCTCCGCTCGCCGGCGATCCAAAGCTTGGGCTTATTATCAAGACGCCTGACCGGCTGCGCGCTGACTTTGATCGGGCTAACGGAAAAGTAGAATTTGAAGTCGAGTTCCGCACGGAAGAATCCCGTGTTTGGTATCCGTGGGGGTCTGACACCTTGGAGATCGACAACACCAAGTGCGACCCGCTTCCCCCTTACGCGGGCACGGCTACAGTTCCGGAGCCAGAGCCACCTTGTGTGGAGGTTCCGCCGACAGCTTATCGGGCGCGGATCCGCATGAAAGGACGGGCTGAGATCACACGAGTTTTGGGTGCTTTGACGACAACGCAGATTGCGGGAGAAGGATTCCCGCCTGAGATTATGTCCCGGTGCGGGGACACCAACATGGTGCCCGAGGGGGCAAAAGAGAAAACTGAGATTTACCACATATGACTTACACATCTGGACTTCGCCTGCGCGCGCCTGAGCCACTTCCCGAGTGTGAAGATGGTGAAACGCCACAGCAATATTTTGCCCGGATTCTGGCGCAGACCGCCATCGAATCTGCGACCAGTGCGGAAAACACGACCGGCGACAGCTCCCCCACACCATTTAATTTGGGTCAGGTCCAATTGGATGTGTCAAATCTGCAGACCGATGTTGATGAGTTGCAGACTGAAATGACGGCAGCGCAGACGACGATCACCCAGCACACAGCCGCAATCACAGTCTTGCAGACGCAAGAGGCGTCTATCGCCAGCGGGTTGGCGGAGCTAGTGACTTCTTCGTTGACCCACACCGTATATTACCCAACCGCAGGCACTTGGGATGTGGTTTTGGCCTCGGGAACGTTGGATGTTTTAAGTGACCTCCAAGTATTTGAGAACTACGCAGATCGGTTTGTTGCCAAGTGGACAGGCACTGCTGCCGTTGGAGCCACACTTTATTGGATCGCCCATAAACGAGCATGAACACTGTCGCTGAATATTTCCCCGATCTGAAGACGGCTGTGGGCTCAGGCGGCTCTTGTTCCGTCGATGAGCTGATGCGCCGCATGAACATCATCGGCCCTGAGCTGGTGGACATGGTGGACGCCAAGGGAATGAACTGGACGTGGTGTTTTCCTATCGAAGACAACTGCGTTGTATTGCCCGCGGATATCCGCACACCTCAGCAGGCGTGGATCAACGGCGAGTCGCTTGGTTTTCGCTCTGAGTGGTGGAACGGCCGGTTGGGTGGAGACATGGTTTTAGATAACCAGCAGGAGCTGCCTTGGCGTGAACTCATCGACACGGGAAAGCGTGTGGCGACCCAGTGCATGGTGAACGGCCGAAAGCATGATCGTTTTTTCGTCGTCCCCCTGCATCGGGAGGATGCTGGAACCAAGGTAGAAGTTCGGTATTTGGACATCCACGGACGTGAGAACATTTGGACGCCCACGTTGAAATCGGTGAGCAATTTCAACATTGGAGAAGCCGAGGAATCTCCCTGTGGAGTTGGGGAGTTGATCAGGTTCCACAAGCCACGTACCAAAGGTGCTGTGGAACTTTGGACCAAGTCACAAGATTTCGTGAAGCCTCAGCCGATGACCGGCACCTCGATACGTGTCGCCATCTACGAGAAGCACGAAGAAGACCCCGAGTACCGGGTCATGAAGATCACTGCGACTGGGAATCTCTGTGGGACGTTGATGATCCGCGGCAAGAAAGAATGGCGCCCGTTGCGGGATGCCAGCGACTTGATTCCCTTTGGCCGGATTCCGGCATGGAAGGCGGCACTAGCGGCGGAAGCGGCGATGGGCAATCGTCAGTTCCAAGAGATGCGCCAGTTTTTAGCGGAAGCCGTTACCTTCTTGGATCAGGAGGCTACGGGATACCGGCCGCGGGCCACGTCCCAGCCGGTCTCGATGATTACTCCTTGGATGACCTACCGTCAAATTTCTCGTCCTAATAGGACCGTATGAGTGATTTTCGCCCTTTCTTTATCGTCGGCCTGCCCCGCAGCCGAACCGCTTGGCTGGCGAATCTACTGACTGTTCCCGGTCAGTCGTTCTGCTGGCATGAAGGGGAAGCCGGGCACGGGAATCTGGAGCACTTGGTGGAGAAGATGAAAAGGCGGCCGGAGTCCCGTGTAGGGAATGCCTCCTCAGGCATCGCTTGTTACGGAGATGAAGCGTACCGACTCCTTCCCGAGGCTCGTTACATCATTATTGAAAGGGATTTGGAGTCGGCCAAGCAGGCGTTGATTGCGGTAGCTGAGGAATACGTTGACGTAGAAGCAATTTTCCCGTCAATCTTGCACCGGTTCAACTCGTTCATAGAAAGTCTGTCGGAGCACTACGTGTTAAAAATACGTTACGAGGAGCTACATGAAGAAAAAACGTGTACTAATATTTGGAATTTTGCGACAAGTGAACTGCCATGGGATTCAGAGCGGTGGGGGATGCTCTCCGAGCTTAACGTCCAAGCAAATGTGGCGCAGAGGGCGGCCAAGTGCGCGGTCATGCCCTCGGTCCAATCGAATCCGCCCAAATTTAAGCCCGTCGCGGCCGACATAATTCCTGACTGCCACGAAGAATATTACCGAATTCTCTCAGAGTTTCTCCCAACCCAAGCTGTGAACTGGGTGCATCAAGCCTGCCGCATCGCAAGGTTTTGGGATCACATTGTCGACGGCGATCCGATTTCCAAATTGGAAGCGGAGATGAGTTTCCAAGCGTTACTGTTTGATTGGCCTCAACTCCCTTTTTACCAAGACTTTGGGCCACAGTTGAGAGCGGCGATGTCGCGTAGTATTTCTGAATGGCGCAATGGAAATGCGTGGGATTTGTGTTATCGTTTACCTATGATGGCAGCTATCTCTGCGGGGGACATCGAAAAATTCCACGAGGTAGCGCCGAGACTTAAAGAAGTTATAAATCAAATTATCACCGAGGATATTTTATGGGAGTAATAACAACAGCAGGAGTAATGGCTGCCGGATCAGTCATATCGGCTGGAGCCGCTGTTGCGGGTTCAGTTTCTTCTAGCAGAGCGCAGAAGAAACAGCAACAGGCCATGAACGACGCTCAACAAGGCGGCGCTTTTGACCCGTTAAAAATTGCGAAACCCCAGAGGCTGAAAGTACCCTCGGCTGGTGGGATTATGGGGAAGTACCGCCAAGACGTAACGCAGAATTACGGCGGGTACGAGGACATTGCTCAAAGGTATTCGGCGTCGGAGCAAGAGGCTAGTCGTTCGGCGCTTGAGGGGGCTAACCCTAATTACTACAACATTTTACAGCAGCTTTCCAATACCGCGTTGCAAGCCGGTAGGGGCATGCTCCCCGACGACGTGAAGCAGCAGATCTTGCAGAACGCGAACGAGGATTCCTATCTGAAAGGATTCAGCTACGGAAAGTCCGGCGGGGGAGGCAACGTCTACGCTGGCGGCAATGACGCGGCGGCCAATTTGGCGTTGAGGAATTTGGGTCTGTCGAGCTTGGACATGATGAAGTACGGCAATGCGCTGGGCCAAGATGTTTTGGGCCAGACTCGTTCCTCGCGCGGGCGCGTGGTGTCGACGATGGATGTAGCCCCCGATCCGGCTTTGTTCCAGCAACAGATGAACAATGCGGCGATTGCGGATTACAACTACAAGACTGACCGAGCGGCGTATCGTACCGGAAGTGAAAACGCCATCACACAAGCGGCTACCAACAAACTTGCTTTTCAAACGAATGCTCAGACCAATCAAAACGCGATTGGGCAGAGTAACAACCGCATGGCTTTAGAATCACTCACTGCCTTGGGCTCGCTGTACGGGAATCTGTATCCGAACGGTTTCCCTAAGCCAAAGGATAAGACTACTCCCCCAACTCTTTAATAACTAGCGATGCAACTATCCCCACGACAATACCAAGTTGATCCGACTGGGTCATCCTACGTTGCGGACACCCGTCCGTTGATGGCGGCGATGGGCGCGCAGGCGGCGAGCCAGATCGAAGGCAACCGCATGATGCAAGAAACGATGCAGCGCGGCATGAAGGGCGTGGAGGATTTTGCAGCGCGGCGTCAGTTAGCCGCCGCCCGAGTGCAACTTGGAGAGTTAAAGCTGACCGATCCCGATTACGGGCAGAAGCTGTCTGGATTGGTGATGGACAATCCGTTAGCGTTCACGAACGAGAAGACGGCCCCGGTTGCCAACTATGCGTTCAAACAAGCGGCGAACGATTTTCAGAGCAAAAGGGAAAACGAGCAAAAGATGGCTGATGCTTATCGCGCTTACTTATACCAGCGGGATGTCGCAGTGAGTACAACAGGGATGAGGCTTAACGCTCAATCCTCCGGCATGGCAAAGCAAAACGCTCAATACGCAGCCAATGTGTATAAGCCTCAGCTTGCTGCGATAAATAAAAGTCTTGCGGAAGTTAGGAAAAATAAGAGTGAGCGTCCAAAAGAAGCTAAATATTGGGAGCGCCAAGAAAACGAATTTCTTGCTCAAAAAACAGAGATTGAAGGAAACTACGAAGATGTTTTAGGTGCGGTCCCATCGGAGGAAACCTACGATATTGGCGAACCTGTACCGCCTCCTACAGGTCTTCCGGCTCTTCCGTTTTCGCCAGATGACATGGACACAGCCGCGTCTTCTCCTGAAAATTTTACTGACGCGAGTACCTACGCAAATAGCGCAGGTAATGGATCGCCACTCCCACCACCGGGAGATTCGGGGGAATTGTATCTTGCTCTAAACCCTCTAGTTCAGGATCGAGGATCTTTTGGACCGGCTCCAAGAGCTGAAGCGGTTCCTGAAACCGAGGTATATATTCCGACTGATCCGACTTTATCTTCAGAACTAGCTTCCCCCGCTGCTGTTCCAACCGCTGCCGCTGCCCCAACGGCCGCCGCAGTTGCCGCCGCTGCCCCACCTGCTACAGATGCAGACGCCGAGTATAGAGCGGCGGAACAAGAGGTTGCGCGTAGACTTGGGAAAGACAAAACAACGGGGGCTGCCGGTAAAATGACCCAAAGCACAATTGATGCTTTGGTAAATCTAAACCCCGCCGTAAGTAAAGCTCAGATCGAGTATGACGAACTAGAAGCTAATATTGGGATTTTAGGAGATCGGATTAAAGGAGCGGTAGAGTTCAGCGCAGACACTCCTAAACTCAAAACTGAGCTTGAAACTTTACTCAAAGGATTACCAGCAGCGAAAAATAAGCTCGCACTTCTCAAATCCTCTGCCGAAGTTCAACTTAGCGGGTTAGAAAATCCCCAAGAAATCATGGACTTCTACAAGGTTCAGGAAGCGGTCGCGCAAGATAGGTTGAAACGAGCCGAGACTGAAGCTGCGGCCGCCGCCGCTCCTGCCGCCGGAGCTGGGACGACTGACGCTGGGGCTGCCATTACGCCGGTAGATCCTACCGTTGGGATGAACCCGTTGCAGAAAGCGGCGTTTGATATCGAAAGTAAAAAAACGAGGATTAAACCAACGCTTTTCGAGCGCAACGCGCAATGGTCCAAGGAAAAACAAGATGTCTTGGATACGGTTGGTGGACCTGTCGAAATACTGAAAATAGCTGATCAAGTTTATTCTAATAATTTCATGGGGGTTAGTCTTCCTTTGGATAAACAACGATTGATTCAAACTATTCTTGATCAGTATGTCGCTAAAAAAGCTGCAAGTACTAAACCGGCGACAGCTCAAGAAATATCTAACGCCAGAAATTTTATGCCTCAAGTCGATACCCAATTAAAAAATGCGGCTAAGGCATTAGCTGAAGAAATTATTTCGGCTCGCAAGTCGGGAATATCCGCGGTTGAGGCGGCGAACTTGGCTCCCTCCCCGGTTTCTGCTGACGGAAAAACAGGGACTCTAAGCAAACCATAAAATGCCTGAATTTCTTTACACTAGTCCTAGAACTAAACAGGTTTACAAATGGACCCCAGATGATTCTTCGTATGAGCCCAGTGAAAAGGCCATGCAAGATATTGCTCTTAAAGTAGAGCAGATTGAAACTCGCTCGGAGCAATCCGCTCTCGGTGCTTTTGGTAGCGGCGTAGGCCAAGGTCTTGCCACCATGCCCGGCACGGTGTTGCAGGGCGTAGGTGCCATGGTTGGGTCTACCGGGCTGGAGGAAGCGGGGAAGTATTCTGCGCAGCAGGCACGCGAGGCTTTCCCAATCGACCCTATGCGTCGGGAGGATTTTACAACGCAGGCCGGTCAAGCGGTGGGTCAAGCCATTGGTCAGCTTGGTCTCGCCATCGGAACAGGTGGTGGATCGCTTGGGACGGGCCTTGTTCTTGGAACTGCCGCGGCCATGGGTGCTGCCAGCGGATCTGATCGCGCTGCCGAAAGCGGACTCACCGGAGCCCGGCGGATGGGCCGTGTCTACGGATCAGCTTTAGTGGAGCTGGGCTCGGAGCGTATTTTCGGTCTCGGGTCTAAATCGTTCTTCTCACCGGCAAAAATTCCGACCACTTTTGGAGGTAAGGCTCTACGCGCCGCTGGGACTGCCGGAGGTGAAGGCGCAGAAGAAGTTGTGGCGGGTGTTGGGAACAACATCCTCGACAACCTCACAGCTTTGGGACTCGACATCCCAACGCCCGACATCGTCGGAATGAAGGCGTTCAAATCCTACGGGGAACAAGGACTTCTCGGGATTGTCGGCGGAACCGTATTCGCCGGTGCCCAGTTGGCTTTAGGTAGTCAAGCGGCAGCGACCCCTGTCGTCCGTGCTTTTGCTACCGTTGACGGCGAAGAGGTTGAGGTCAGCGGCATGACAGCGGAGCAGCTCAAATCAATGAATATTGATCCTGCCACCGTTCGGCAGGAAGTTATTTTTCCTAAAGAAGATTCAAGTACCGCGAACGGAATCAAAAGTAAAAACGTCCGGGATTTGTTCACGGACATGGTGTCCAATCCGGAAGCCAATGCTTTGGACGCGGCGTTGAATTTGGATAATGCGGCCAAGGTTCTTTCCGGAGCAGCAGCCGCTGCGGCTCCTCCGGTCACGCCTGATCCCAACGTTCCTCCGGTAACACCTGCCCCCGGGGTCACTCCTCCTACTAGTGCGACTCCTCCCGAGGTCACACCAGCTCCCGAGCCAACCGCGGTTGTTTCCCCAGCTCCAGAGGTTGCTCCCGCCGCTGCCCAATCGGTTGATATCCCCGCCACCGGCCCAACCAATTTGGTCGACATCGCTAACGCCGGATTCACAGGAACTATAACCCAAACGCCATCATCGGAAACGGCTCCAGCCCCGGTAGAGGCAGCAGCTCCGGCGGCGTCCACCACCGAAGCAACTCCCGTTGTCCAAGAGCCAGAAATAGCTCCGGCGGAAACTCCTGTTCAATTTACTAATTTAATTACAGGGCCGGGTGAAAGAGGGGTTCAAGCAACTGCCGCTCAAAGCATTGTAAAAGGTTTTGGGGGTAAATTAGGGGGCGCTCCAAAAAAAGCTGCTAAAGCTTCTCCGGTCCCGACCACTCCTCCGACTACGCAGGAGATCGTGGATTCCATCCAAAGCATAGCGGCGGAAGTCACAGGAGAAACCGCTCCGGCTCCAGCTCCCGAAACAATTGGAACGGGGGCCAACGCTCCGGATGAAACAATTTTCCTCCAACAGGGGGAAGTGCCGACAAAAGCCGATTCGCTACCGGGAACATCCATGCCGAGAGGTAGCGGTGAGGTAGCGGCTCCAAGCACTCCGACTCCGACTCCAGCAGCGGCAGCTCCAACTCCGGAAGCCGCTCAGGCTTCAGCCCCAGAGGCAGCTCCAGCGGCGGCAGCCGAAGCCGAAACCCCCGTGGAGTCTCCGGACGAAATCCCCGTTAAAGAAACGCCTGAAAAGGCAGAACCAGCTGTCGCGGAACAGAAAGACACAAGCATTCTCGGTAAGGCAAAGGACATTATTAGTCAGTTCTTTGGTAAAGATAACCCTCTGTCTATAAAAGAGGTTCAGTCGTATAGAAAACTTATCGAAGAGCTGATCCGACCTTACTATTTTAATGGATTAGATGCGCATAGCGAAAAAAATAACGAGAAGTTTGATCGGTTTGTGAGGATTCTCCAAGATGGGGATGCCGTTAATCAACTTCGAGAATTTGGAATTCAGATAAACAAAGATTTGGGAAACAACGATGCCCTCCCCGGAGCCATTTTAGTGGAGCTGTATAGATACGCCAACAGCCAGAAAGACAGCGACCAAATGCTGCAAGTCTTGGAAACCGTTGGCTCCATGTTTTACTACAACATAGGAGGCTCCGGAAGAGCGAGCGCCCGAGGATTGGGTATTGTCCGGTTCGGGTTGAAAGAATTGGCTCGGGCCGAGCAAACGTCGATTGCCAATAAGGCGAGGCTTGAGAGTGCCTCCACAAGAACCGGCTTAACCTCTACCGATATTGAGGGGATCGACAAAGCTGCGAATACCGCGGTCGTTAATGGGGATAAACTGCTCGAAAGATTTACTAACTTAAAACTTCCAAATGGTGGATCGGTTGCTGCGGCTGCTACTTCTCAGTTCCCTTCGGAACCAGCTCAAAAGAAAGACGACACACGGCCCACGCCCGGTGAGCAGACACCGACTGAGGCAGACTTCGCCGCGGAGGCCGATAGAAAACGCTTGGAGCAAGAGGCCAAGGGTCAAGACCCAGAGACGAACGAGCAGATCCGAGAATTTCTATACACGAAGGTAGAAGGCGCAGTAACTAACCCCACGATCAACGCGACAAAAGCCCGAGAGCTGATCGCCAAGAAACTTGGGTTCACACCCAAGAACGTAACGTACGAGAACACGGACATCCCGAACGAGAACGGGAATCAGTATTCCGGAAAAGTGAATCTGGCGACAAAGCAGATCACGATCAATCTCAGAAACGTCAAAGACTCCGCGCATCTTACGGATGTTTTAATGGAGGAGATGGATCACTTGGTCTACGCCGATCCAATGGTCCAAGCGGAGATCAGTCTGTTGTCGGAGAATCTCCCGGACGACATTAAGGCAGAAGTCGCGAGTTTAAGGTACAAGCCCGAGGTGCAAAGGGAGGAGGCCACGATCCGCTTCATGCGGAGGCTCGCCAACGAGCCGAACACGTCGTCGTTGTGGAAACGGTTCGTGGATTCCGTGCGTGCGGCATTCCGTCGGTTGTTCAACGGAAGACTGACCGAGCGAGATTTGAAGATGGCGGCTGACCGTGTGGCTGCTCGTTCGTTCCGCGCAATGGCGGCTCAGTCGAACCGGACTGGAACGAGATTTTCATTCGCTGGCGAGCAGTCGATCAAAAACCTTTCCGGAGAACGCCGTAAATTCATGGCAGATTCTTTGGATGCGGCCAAGGCCATGGCGGCGGCTGGCAAATCCAGAGAGGAAATCCGCGCCGTGACCGGGTGGTTCCCCGGTTTTGGTAAAGGTAACGAGAAACTTCGTTACGAAATCCCCGACAACAACGCATCTTTTGTTAGCCCAGAAGTCTACGACGAGAAAACCACGCAGGCATACGGCGGCCCAGTTTTTAACCGGATTACAATTTCGTCAATCGCGGACCGCGTTAAGTCTGGAAGAGTGGTTAGGTTGTCTGAAGTGTTCCAACACGACGCGCTATTTGCTGCGTATCCCGAAGCCGCGAACATTCCATTTATTCCAATTGCAGGAGATATAGTACAGGGATCGCATCGGGTTATCGGCGGCCAAGACGTTATTACTGCTACGGTCACTACTGATCCGGACGGAAGTATCAGCAAGGCATCGGCTTCTACGATTCTTCATGAGTTGCAACATTTTATCCAGCTGAGAGAAGGATTCGCTGTTGGTGGATCTCCAGACAATCTCCTAATTAAACAAGACATACTTGACGCGGGTAAATTTAAGGATGCCTATCGCGCTATCCAAAAATACAAAAACGAAATTGACTACTTTGTTACAGTTTTAGCGGAAGAGCGGGCTAAGAAATCTTTCGTAGGTTTTGGTGGTCCAAACCAGAAACGTGTCAAATCTCTTGAGGATTCCATTGCCAAAGTTCAGGAATCCGTAAACTCTATTTGGGAATACCAGAAGAAGAATCTCAACATCGACAAGGACTCAACCCGGCTCACTTTGTTTTCCGCAATAAACCGTGTGGAGTCAAAGCTTGGTGTCGCATGGTTTTTGACTGAACGGAACGAGGGACTGGACATGCTCTACCGTTTGCTTTCGGGCGAGTATGAAGCCCGCGACGTACAGGCTCGCCAGAATCTGACTCCGGAGCAGCGTAAAGCCACGGCTCCGTACTCCAGCGATAACATCGCTGAGGAAGATGCGATTGTGATGTTTGGATCCGGCGGCCCGCAGGCGAGCATGTCGATGCCGTCGCCCGAATTTTCTTATACCCCAGCGCCTACTACGGACAGAGATACTAAAGCCTATCACTTTGGAGACGGCGGAGTTGGGGCAGATACTACTCTAAACAGAATGTCTGGCGGTAGGTCTACCGGACATTTTGGAACTGGCACATACTTTCTTGGGGATAAAGGAAAAGCCAACGCTCGGTCGGATCGTCCCGTACTCAATATTAATCTTAGCAGTAAGAAATTAGCTAGACCTTCTGATCCGTTAAATCTTCATGAAGGGTTAAGGATTATCAATAGAGAGATAATCCGAGGAAACACTCTTGGTTTTGAAAATTATTCGGACGAAGGGAGAAAAGCTCTTTTTAAGATCAACGTTGAATTAGGGCTTTCTAAACATACCGAGCAAGAGGTACTAGAGGCTATACAGAAAGTAGAGTTGACGTTTAAGGAAAACCGTAACGACGGATTCCGCACACCATCTACCTATGTAATGCAGGAACTTGGTTACGACGGCATTGACGTGCGCGGAACAGAGGCGGATAACGGCGATTACGGGAGTGTTTTATACCCTCAAAATGTGAGGTCTTCTGTAGATCAAAACAATATTTCGCCCGAGTCCGTTCGCCATTCAGAGCTGAAGGCAAAGTTCAAAGCTGGAACGATCACTCCGGAAGAACAGACTGAGGCGGACAATCTTGTTAAAGATAAAGCGAGAGCTGCGGGGTATAACAGTAGACAGTTCCACGACACCAATGGGGAGTTCTTTATTTTTGATTTAGCTCGTGGATCGGGTATTGCTGGAGTTGGTGCTTACACAACTAATAAGCCGTTTTCTTCCGACAAGTATGGAGTAAGGCGTCTAAACCTTTATTCAAAAGCGGATGCCGTTGCTGACTTTACCATCGGGGATTCTGCGATCAGTGACATGGCAGAAAAGTTCGGCCTTCCGCGCATTACTCAACTTCGTGGGATCCCAGAATTAAAAGAATGGTCGGGTAAATTTAAGCGTAGAATGCTTAGGGCTGGCTATGACGCCGCCGACATCATGGGAGAGGACGGAGCTATTTATCGGGTTCACTATAAATCATCCTCGCAATTAAAATCCGCCGACACGTTCACCGACGTTGATTTGGATAACCGGTTTGACACTAAGAAAGACGACATCCGTTACTCCGTCACGCCCGATCCGAACGAGCCAGCTCCGGCTGTCCCGGATGTGGGGCCGGATAAACTGACGAGAGAAACGGTGGCTGCGGAATCCGTGCTGGATCGTCTCAATAAATTCATCCTTGGTTATGAACGCGAAGCCAAAGAACCGAAAACTGCTGCGAAAAAAGCCGCGGCTAAAAAGGTCGCAAAGAAAGCCGCTGCGCCTAAACCCAAGCCCAAGAAAGAAGAGGTCGATCCGAACGTCAGCGCGGTTAAGAAGTTCATCGAAAAGTTTAGGGAGAACTCGGGCGTAGAGAAAGCCGACGCCGAACCAAAAGTTAAAAACCCAGCGAAAGAGACGCTTCAACGGTACACGAAGCTCCCGACGAAAAAGGACGGTCCCGGCTACCCGTTGGATGAAGACGGCGAAACCGCGTTCATGTCTGACCTCACCCAAGAATTGGTTGACTTGGGTGTGCCCGTAGCCCTCGCGGCCGAAGCGAGCGCGTACGCATGGGCGAGGTACTCGACTAAGAAGCAGGATCAGATCGACAAGAAAGCGTTGGCTGCTTATAAAAAAGCCGAAACCGAGAAAGATCTTAAGGAGAAACGGACTGAAGCCGAGGCCCAAGCGGCTAAGGACAAGCCGAACAACACGGCGAAAGCGTACATCAAGAACGCTAGTGCCGATCCGTCGACGGCCAAAGAAAAGGTCAAGAACCCGGTGACCCAAGCACTGAACGAGGCGGCCAAGATTTCTCGTCAAGGTCCGGTGTTTGACTCGTCTCCGCAGGCTAAGAATGCGTTCATGACTGGGCTCTCGTCCAAGCTCATGTCTCTTGGAGTCGACAGCCAGACCGCTTGGTCTGCGTCCAATGTGGCGTGGGACAAATACCAGACGGCTCTGGAGGCGGAGGCCGCGAGCCTGCTCAAAAAGTTTAATAAAAATCTTTCCGCAACTTTGGTTAATAAGATCAAAGAGCTTCCTGTCTTCCGTCAGAACGACGCGGAGTACGTCCGGAAGTACATCAAAGACCTTCTCATCTTTGCGGGCATGACCGCAGAAGTCGCGGAGGCCACGACTACCTTATTCTCGGCGGAGTATGCTCAGATGTTAAAAGACGCCCGGATTGAAGCGGCGACCAATTTCATCGAGAACGATGCATCGCCCAAGACAAAAGACGTTCTCAAAAAACGTCCGAACGAACTCGACAAGATCTTTGAAGCCATCAATCTTGGGGTCACCGATAAAAGCATGACGGTGGCGTTGGCTCTTTCTGACCGGTCGAAGTTTCAAGTCTTTACTCAAGAAGAGCACAACCGGATGGTCGCCTTGGAGGAGGAGATCAACGACGAGGATACCCCCAACCTAATCAAGTTGGAGCGGACCCAAGAGCTGGTAAAGCTGGCGGAATCCAAGATGAACGACTTCAACGCCATCAAGGCGTTCACCGGATACCTCGTCGGAAACACGTTGTCTGGTATTGGCACGGCTGCTATTCAGATTTGGACCCCCGCCTACAGCATGGGTAACCGTTTAGCGACGGACGGAATGCGTGGGTTAATCACAGGTGACCCAAAGAGGTTTATCGCATCTTTGACTGCGTTCATGAACTCGGCGGACTCGGTAAACGCAGAATTTAAGTACGCTTTTGGGAATGACGTTTATCGGCGCGGTCAGCAGGCTGAGTTGCAATCTCTTTCAGAGCTTCGGAAAGTTCTAGATAAAAACATCCCGATCTTTCAGAATCCCAAATCTGGTGTGGAGAAAACTGTCGCTGCCGCCAAGATCGCTTTGGCTGCTCCGGATTACGTGCGCCGTCTGTATTCCTCCATGGACACGGCCTCCCAATCGTTGTTCATCAATCAGATCCGGCAGGTAGGGTTGTACGATCTTCTGCGGAAGAACGGCATGGATATGAAAAAGTTCGAGATCATGCTAGAGGCGAAAAGAGCCTACCGAGACGGCATCATCGCCACCCTCACCCTCGAAGGAAAGTACACCCCTACCCAGATCCGATTAATCGCAGAAGATTCTGCTATCGAAGACTTTGGGGTGAGGGTTGCTGAGGCTATCGGGGAAGGCGGAGCCCAGCAGGTTGCGGATCTATTCAGGACTTCCGATAATGAAGGTAAATCTGAAATTGGTGTGTCCGATCAAGTAGACGGTCATGCTATTCCGGCCATTCTTAAAATCTTGGAAGGCGTTAAATCAGCGGTTGATTCGGTAGCCGGAGAAAAAGGACAGGGAGCAGGGGACTTGGCTTTTCGTTTGATTATCGGGTATCCCACCACGGCTCTCAAAGTGCTGAACCGGTCGCTCTACTTCTTTCCTCCGACCGCTGCCTCACGGTATCTTCTCAACCGGTACTACGAGAAACAGCCGGGTTTCGATCCGCAAGCGGATCGTGTTTATCCCCTATTGGAGACACATTCTCAGAAGTTGCAGCGCCTTTCTGAACTCGCAATGGGCAGCCTAACCTTGGCGATTCTCATCGCTTTGCTCTGGGAGGATAAGGACAAAGAAGAAAAAGACCGTCGTTTCATCGTCCACAACCTTGGGCCTACTGACCGCGCAGCCAAGCAGGCATGGCGTGCCGCCGGTAACGTGCAACAGTCGATCCAATGGCGAGCGTCAGAGACATCTCCTTGGATCTCGGTCTCATGGGCGAAAGCTGGTCTCGAAGCGTTGGCCCCCGTTCTTGCCTTGGTCGGGACCATTACGGATGTCGGCGACCAAGCTACCGAGGATACTACTTTTTCAGATAATCTCATTGGCTCTATCGGCGGCGTCATGGGGGTCTTCAACCGCCCGCTTTCCGGCATCAACGACATCGGGGAGATTCTCTCTGGAGAGAAAAACTCGGTCAGCCAAAAGAGCTTGGCTTCCTACACCGCATTTCGAGCCAGTGGCCTTGTTCCCTTCTCCTCGCTACTCAAGACCGTCAACCGCATGGAAGGACCGAGGGACATGTCGACGCCTACGTCGACGATGCTTTCCCAGATTCCTATCGCCGGACCTTTGCTGACGGAGCCCGCCATCAATATGTTTGGTGACCCGCTGGGGGCGACCCCGAACGAGCTGAGTTACAAACTGCCGATCTTCCCGGTTCAAGTTGGTATCCGCCGTCAGGACGTGCCGTTCTACGAGAAGATCCTGTCCAAAGGGCAGTATCCTCCACTCAAGCTGCGGACGAACTTCGAGAAAACCTACGGACCAGTGAATGATTTGGTCTGGCGGCAGTACGTCGAAAAGCGCGGGCAGATGGTGAAGAAACTGATTATTGATCGGTGGACGGACTTGGATAAACTCTCGCCCGAAGCGTACGATAAAGTCCTTGGCAAGTTTGCAAATGCCGCGGATGACGTTGCGATCCAAGAGCTTAATATCCGTCGACTACCCAAATGAGATTCAAACAATGGCCTCCTCTGCTTCATTGCTGGTACAAGCTCAATGGAATCATGTTCAAGCAGGAGGAGATTGAGCCTTTTGTGACGCATGAAAACGACCAGATTAGTACTTCTCCGGAGGCTAAAGGATTCCTGAATCGGATCGCCCGATACGGGGCAGCCAACAATTTGCCGGAGGAATCGTGGAGCGAGGAAACCATTTCCAAGATCATCTTGGGTCACCTCCCTCTGTCGGTCCGTTCTCGTTATGTCGACGAAGATCCAGAGGCGGATCTGAACTTCTCGGTCAAGTCTATCTTACCTACGGCTTCGGCTCCAGCGAGCCTACTATTAGCAGCCCAAGTCCAAGACCTCTTTGGATTGAGCCGACTGACCGCTGGGAAATGGATAGGAGTCCTGTCCGACTGGAAAAAAGATTACCCAGATGAAGCCAACCAGAAGAAATTTTCTGGTCCTGTGTGGTGGTGGGCAGCCCATTCGGTAGCACTAAATTATGAGAATGCGGCGATGAATCCTAAGCAGTTTGTGGTATATTGGTTATCCTTGTATCCATGTTTTAATTGCCGACTCAAGTTTGAACAAGAATGGATCACTCCAAATCCTGTTCCCGCTGAATGGGAAGACTTCAAATTTTGGATTTCCCAAGCGCACGATTTTGTAACAAGCCATAAAGATTCATGATCGACTCAACTGATTTATCGACGTTGGAAGGAAAAATTAACCCGACCACGGGTGCTGCTCCTTCGAGGCGATTCATTTCCAAGAGGGATCCAAACGATGGGACTTGGTTGAACGAGCAGATCCGGACGTTCCGGATGGTGGGCGACATCAAGGACGTCGAGCGGTCTCAGATTGAGGCGATGCTTCGCTTTGCTCCTCCGTATTCTGACAGTCAGCTGCGGGCGCTGAATATGGAGTCGGTGCCGAATTCTACCTTGGGTGAACTTCCCCGGCGCGTGAACCAAGACGAAGGTGTTTGGACTGACTTCATCACATCCTCGGCTGGTCTGTGGCAGATCAAATTCCCAAGCCTACCCGGGCAGATTTCATCTGACATCGAGGAACGCTGCTCGGAATTACTGAACGAGTGTTGGGCTGATGAGGTGACCAACGTCGTTGCCATGCAGGTCGCTTTTCGCCAGTTTGCCACCTACGGCATCGGGCCGATGGTCTGGGTCGATCCATACGATCCGCTCCCGATTGCGCGGACGGCATCGGCTTTACGCTTCCCCAAGGGCACCCGCATCACCTTGGAGAACATGCCCGAGGTGTCCTTGGAAGACACGTATTCCCCACAGGCCCTGTACCAAGCCATTCGTGGTGAAGTTGGCGAAAAACGGGCAGCCATCCACGGCTGGAATCGTAAAGAAGTTTTGGAGGTGCTCAAGTGCCACAGCAGTGACTCAAACGAGATTCGCAATCGCTTTCAATCCTTGGAAGAACTAGAGCTGGTCGAAGGCCGAGGCGAGAACATCTGGCAAGGGTACAAGCGGACCGAAATCCGCGTCGTCCATGTTTGGGTCCAAGAGTACGAGCCAGACGATTCCGGAAACCAATACAGCTACCACCTACTCTGCGACACCGGCAAGGCGTGGCGTATCATCCGGGAAAAACCTTTCTGCAACAAAGATGCCAGCTACTTCATGGTGCTGGCCACCGATCGCTTTGGCTGTGACGGACCCATCGACGGCATCCGCGGAATGGCCGTCAATATGAGGGAACACGCCCGCAGCATGGACATCCTCCATAATGCTGGAATGATGGCGTCTCCTCCTTT
>Ga0181355_1000299_pt1 | contig 20836 bp, 21 predicted proteins | sample Fa13VDMM15DN_FD_130099 | JGI IMG/M metagenome (GOLD analysis project Ga0181355, IMG submission 130099) | Freshwater viral communities from Lake Michigan, USA - Fa13.VD.MM15.D.N | ecosystem: Environmental > Aquatic > Freshwater > Lake | place: USA: Michigan | collected 2013-09-23 | reverse complement strand
CATGAAGGAACCCCCCACCAAGAGCGGAGGATCGCGTGTCTGACCATATCCAGTACGAAGCACCCCGCCCGACTCCCGGCCAGTTGACCGTTACGATCCCCCTGTCGTACTTCAACATGCTGGTCGAGTCGTATTACACGGGACGGCGCGAACCGCAGCAGGTTGTCCAGCAGCCGCTCGAGCGTCCGCAGACCGACGAACAATTCATCAACAGCAATTTCAACGGCATCGACCTCATGGAAGACATGCCTCCCGGTTGGGCCCGTGTGAAGAAGAAGGCGGACACCAATGGCAAGTGATGGCGTAAACCTTCCAAAGAATTCCGTTCAGCTTGGCCGCATCATCGACGCGCACGTGTCGCGTGAGATGCTGAAGCTGACGTACCGCCGCACCCTCTGGCTGCTGGCGTGGTACTACCTGAACGGCTTCCGCCGGTTCGACATCTTTGACCCGCGTACGGGGCGCATCACGCCGCACTATCTGGACGAAGAAGGAAACTTCGAATTCCAGTCGACGGAGCTGCTCTCCATCGTTGACAAGACGACTGCCCGCCTGAACACTATGGACCTTCGTCCTCGTGCGTTGAGGCAGGGATTCAGTCTTGCAGGACTTCGCGAACGCTCCGTTGCTCAGCTGGTTGCCGACGCTGTGGTCTCTGACCAACAGCTGGTGGGGGTCCAGCGTGACTTCAATTATCTTTACGCCCTGCTTGGCTCTTGCGGCATCACTGGTCACATGGTTGATAGCCCGACGGTCGGACTCACCGCCGACCTCGAGGTGATCCACCCCAAGGAACTCATGCCGTTCCCGAGCCTGGGGCACGACCACACCAAGGTGCGCGGCATGATCCGCCAGCGCCTTGTGCCGCTGAACTTCCTCAAGGACAAGTACGGCAACAAGAAGATTGACCAGAACATCGAGGAGATGAACGTCTGGCGTTGGCAGTACGGACACCAGATGGAAGAGTCGCAGGATGCGCCGTGGAACGGCACCGGCTACTTTGTGTCGACGCTGGCGCAGGGTGGTGTGCGTGGCAACATTGAGGACGAAGACACGCAGCAGGTTGCAAAGATCCGCGAGACGTGGATTCATGGTCCCCGAGGTACGGTCAGCCGTTACATTGTGTCCAGCGGTGACGTGGTGATTGACGACCAGGATCTGTCGAAGGTCGAGGCGTACTGCCCCATCGGGTTTGCGCGGTTCATGGAGAACGGCACGTTCCACGGAGCGGGCCTGTTTGACCTGATGTTTGGCATTGTGCGCGAGATGGAACGGCTTTTGAAGAGCCTGTTCAATAACATCCGCACGATGGACCGTTACGGCGTTGTGCTGATTCCGCAGGGCACGATCAACGAACGCGCGTCGATGCGCGAGGTTGGCCAGGGTTTGCGTTACCTGTCGTACTCGAAGGACTCGCTCATGGGCGATGACTTCAAGCCGCTGGTCATTCAGCCGTTCAATGCCGGTGACGTGCCGGGCAAGGTTGCACAGTTTGCAAAGTCTGTGATTGATGGCCTGTCGCCGGTGCAGGATCTGATTGCGGAGAAGGGTCGCGTGGACAGCGCAAGCGGTCTGCAGTTCCTTGACGAGCAGATCAACAAGGCGATGACGAACCCCACCAGCGGTGTGCAGACTGCGTTTGGCACGATGTATCGGGCGGTTGTTGCGAAGGCTGCTGGCCAGATGCTTGTGTCGAAGCGGGCTCTGCCGGTTAACAAGCTGACTACGGAACTTGCCGGTGCGGTGATTGATCCCGATACCGGTACTGTTTCGTTTGACCAGAACCCGATTCCGAACTTCTCCCAGATCTCCTTTACTGTCCGGGACACCGCGCCCAAGAGCGATGTGGTGCGCAAGCAGGAAGCAATGGGGATGCTTCAGGCTGGCCTGACCGATCCAGATGGCGTCAAGCTCTTCATGATGAAGGAAGGCATTGACGTTGCTATGTGGATGGAGGAGGAGAAGAGCGCGTACGAGAGCATCGTGCGCAACATCCTCCTGTTGTTTGGGGACGGGCAGCAGAGTCAACAGATTGTTCTGACGCCTCACACCGCGCGGCCTGATATCCAGCTGCGTGTGCTTGGCGCATTTATGTCAAACCCGATCATGGCCGTGGCAAGCCCGACGGTTCAGGATGCCTTCAAGGCATTCCGCGAAGCGTTGATCGGATTCATGGGACAGACCTTGCCTGCTATGGTCCCGAACCCGGATGACATGGCCAATGTGGCTGGTCAGCCTGGACAACAGCAGCAGGCGCAACCTCAGGGAATGATGGCAAATGGCTGATGAAGAAACCCAGGCTGATAGCGGTGTAATTCGCGATCTCGACATGATGGTCGAAGTTGATGGCGAGATGGTCCGGATTAGGGATCTGGTTGATACTGTGCAGAAGGCTGGTGAATTGCTTCCAGAGATTGACACTCTTCGTGAGTTTCAGGAGGCAACCAATCGGTTCATTCGCCGCGACGGTGAGCAGCACGAGATCGCGGATGCGGCCTCAAAAATGCTTGCAGGCGTTGGTTACACCGATCAGGAAATCAAGGAGTACGTCCGGGATTGGACCCGGTCGCAGAACGAAACCGAAGATGATGGCGAGGAAACGGCTGAAGAAGCCGAGGAAGACACTCAGGAGGAACCCGAAATGACTCAGCAGAATGACCCCCGTTACGAGCGGCTCGAGCGTGAAACCAAGCAGATGCGCCTGCGCATGATGCAGGAAGAAATGAAGAAAGGCGTCGTTTCTGCTATTGACGAGAACGGGGAAATCGCCAAGATGTTGATGGGTCTGGATAAGTCCCGCGGGCGTGAACACGCCACGGGCGCCTACCAGGCCATTCAGGACCAGGTTCGCAAGGCCACGCTCGACCGTCTGTACGACAGGCGCGACAAGAGCGGCGGAAACTTCAGCGAAGACTGGATCCAGGAAGAGGCAGCAAAGGCTGCCGCAGAGGTAGCGCGTTCGTACGCGACGGTCATCGGTGATCTTGACTCTTTGGGTCGGACGCCGGAAACAGTGAGCGAGATGGACACGATTACCTCGAAGCCGCCGGTTCCCGCCCCCGAATTCAAGAAGGGCATGGACCGCGGCTCGGTTGATACGGCTGTTCGTGAATTCAACACGGACACTCTCACGCGTCTTGCTCTTGATGTCTCCGCAGGTGGAGACACCAAGGCCTGACGAACCCTGACCCAACCCGCCAAGGAGGCGGATTCAAATGCCTTTCGCAACTACTGGTTCTCTGTTTGACAAGCAGAGTGACCGGATCCAGGAAGTCCTCAATAAGAACATTGAGCTCTTCCTCCCGGCACTCGACCCGGCATGGCGCGACACGTTCGTGACCAGCCAGGGCGTTGGCCCCGCGTCTCTCATCGGTCGTGACCTCAAGATCCTCAAGATCTTTATGGGCTCGATGGCCGGTGTGCTCGACATGGGTGACAACACCAACAACTTCGTGCTGTACGGCGACAAGACTGTTTCGGACATTGGTGCAAAGCTGCAGCAGCAGACGAACACCAACACCTGGCCGGACGCCACCGATGGCGTGATGGCCAAGCCGTACCGTCTGGGCGTCGGCATGAAGGCCATGGTTTCCAACCTGTACATGTCGCTCGGCGAGATGACGGCGGAAGCCACCCCGGCCTTCATCGGCGAAGTGATCGGCCCGAAGCTCGAGGGTCATGCGCGCCTGATGGCGCACACCCTGTGCAACTACTGGTATCTCGCCGAGAACGCGAACTACCAGCTGAGCACGCTGACCTACAGCGCCGCTCTGGCCGAAATCTCCACCAACTTCCTGACGACCACCCCGCCCACGTTCGCCACTGCTTCTACCAGCACTGGTGTTCAGGCGATTCGGTTCCAGGTTCCCGAGAAGAACATCGACCGTTATGCCGTCGGTATGCGCGTCGACATCTTTGAAGGCTCGTCCAACCAGATCCGCATCAACGATTCTGCCAGCACCGCTGCTGCCCAGAACACCACGACGCGTATCTCGGCTTGGGTTGCTGCTGTTGACGAAGTCACCAACAAGGTCACCATCGCGTTTGGCCAGACGCTTAGCGCGCTTGGCTTCAGCACGAGCACGGCGAACTACTTTGTGTACTTCGCCAATGCCCGCAAGACCGGTGTTGCCAGCGGTGCGAGCACTGGCTCGAATGGCTACGGTTTCGCAGGCATCAACAGCTGGCTCAAGAGCACCGGCAACCTCCTGGGCGGCGACGCTGATTCGGCTAACACCATCAACGTCGACACGCACCCGGAGTTCAAGTCGTTCTTCAAGGGCAGCGTTGGCACGCTTACCGAGCACAAGATGCGTCAGTTCCTGCGCGGCTACCACCGTGCGAAGGAGAAGTACGGCCAGTACATCGACACGCTCATTGCGAGCGACGGTGTGTGGCTGAACTACGAAGCCCAGAAGATCGGCCAGTACCAGCTGGACCGCACCAACCGCCTGTCGAGCATCACCAACGAAGGTTCGCAGGAAGGCTTCAAGTTCACCTTCGACGGTCGCACGTACACCGGCTACACCTCGAATTACATCGAGGACGGCACCGTGTACGGCGTCCGCAAGGGTGGCTCCAACTGGAAGAAGTACGTCCCGCCGTCCCCCAAGGGGACCCAGAAGTTTGACAAGGCGGAAGGCTTCATCCCCTTCGAGTTCGTCGGCCCGGCCTTGGGCTACGCGGACGTCAAGGTGCCGATCCAGCGCGTGTCTGGCAACAGCACGCTGGTGACGGAAGGCATGCAGATGCCGGGCATGCTGCGTATGCAGCTCGTCCCGGATCAGCCGTCCGGCATGAAGCTCACTGGTGTTACCACCGATCGCCAGTACGGCGACTGAAGTCCTCCCTGAGGCCCCGTCTAAGGACGGGAACCACGCCATCCCCCTGCATCTTCGGGTGCAGGGGGATGTGTATTTTGGAGATGTCCGTATCATGTAGGCATGGCAGACAAGGAAAACCCGTTGTTCAACGCACCGAAGACCGAAGGTGCCAAGCCTGCGCCCCAGATGCCGCCGTCCGCTGGTGGCAAGAAGTGTGGTTGCATCGAGAAGATGATGAGCGCACAACAGTCGCTTCGTCTCCAGCATTGGATGACCAAGTCGCACGCCGAGCACAAGACAATCGGCAAGGCCTACGAGGGCCTGGACGATCTCATCGACACGTTTGTGGAGACGCTGATTGGCGCCAAGAGCCGCGATGTCCTTTCGGGCATCTCCTCGCTCTCTGTTGGTGGGGACGTCCAGAAGATCCTTGCGGACCTTGAGAACGTGCTTCGCAACGATGTTCCGAAGGACGTTGGCGAGAAGGAAACCGCGTTGCTCAACATCCGCGATGAGATCCTGGCTCTTGTCCAGCAGACCAAGTACCTCCTGACCCAGAGCTGACATGGCCAAGAAGAACTTTCAATTTAAGTCGAAGCACAAGAACCCGCTTGGTGGCTTGAGCGAATTGGGCCGCAAGGCTTACAATAGCGCCACTGGCGGCAACCTGAAGCGCCCACAGCCCGAGGGCGGCTCTCGCCGAAACTCCTTCTGCGCCCGCATGAAGGGCATGAAGAAGAAGCTGACCAGCAGCAAGACGGCAAGCAACCCAAATTCCCGCATTAACAAGAGCCTTCGGGCATGGAACTGCTAAATGCCTAAGGACTCGTGCTACCGCAAAGTGATGGCTTCGTACGGCAAGTGGTCGGCGCGTGCAGCGCAGGCCACGGCTAAGTGCCGCAAGGCCAGCGGCAACGTGCGAAAGACGCAGGCTGGTGCTAATCTCAAGCGTTGGGGCGCGGAGAAGTGGCAGGACACCAAGAGCGGCAAGGCGTGCGGTGCAGGTGGTTCCAGCGAGTACTGCCGCCCCACCCGCCGTGTCAGCAGCAAGACGCCTAAGACAAAGGGTGAGATGGGTAGCGGCGAACTGGCAAGGAAGAAGTCGGAGAAGAGCCGTGTTGGTATGCACGGTGCGTTCGGCAAGAAGGTTTCGCCGCTGAGGCGAGTAAGGAAGCTGGTCAAATGAAGAAGATGTCCAAGAACCCGATCAAGTCCGTGCAGGACAAGATCCGCAATGCAACCAAGGGCAAGCCCTTTGGCGGTGGCATGGGCAAGAAGTGCTCGTGCGGCAAGTCCGGTTGCAACTGCGGCAAGAAGATGAGCGGCCTCTTTGGCAAGAAGGCGTATTGATGACTGAGATTGAGATCACGTTTGACCCAAAGTACGAAGCTGCGTGCGCCGGTCTGGCAATGGACCAGGACCACGAGGTGCTGCCCGACAGCGACTGGATCCGCTTTGCGCGTCGCGTCACGGGTATCCCGGAGTTGTTCGTGTACTTCCACCGCCGCACGGAGAACTTTGTGCTGGCTAAGTGGCTGTTTAAGCCAGACGTGTGCCTTGAGTTGGAGTCATTTCCGGTTGCTCCCGACCGCGGCGGCTGGATGTCGGCCGATGAGTTGAAGGCTCGGTGCAAGCCGGTGGATGACACCGTGCGCGCCATGAAGGACAAGATGCGCCAGGCATCGTCTGAACGCAGGACCATGATGGACGATCACGCGCACGAGAAGCGCGCCACCGTCAAGCGTTTGAAGAATCGCGGCCACGACCGCGCAGCGCACGGCATTGAGACCGGTGCGCAGCCGTGGGTTGGCGAAGCCAAGGGTGGTGAGTCGTATCGCAAGACGTGCGAGATGCTCAAGAACATTGCAAAGGTGACCTGACATGGACGCAACAGGTGGATTTATCCAGACCGTCATCGACCGTACGCGCGCGTACCTGGACGACCCCTCGCTCGATGCGAAGTACGACGACAACTTCCTTGTGAAGAACGTCATCAGCCCGATGTTTGCGTCGATTGCATCGCGCATCAACAACTCAACGAGCAATCCGATCAGCGTCTGGATCCCGTTTCCGCTTACGGAAAGCACGGAGTACTACGCTCTGCCTCCTTGTGTTGGCGAAGTGTGGCGTTTGGCAATCCGCAACAGCGACAACTACGTCAGCCGCGAGGCAATGCCGCGCACTGAGTGGCATTACCGCGGACCCAATTGGAAGGTGGAGGGCAACATGATCGTGTTCAGCCCAAAGCCAGACATGAACTACCCGGACATCCAGCTCCAGTTCATGCACAGCGGCGAAATCATGCCGTTCCGAACCAATGCCACTTTGGTTGGTGCTCCAACCGTGACTGGTATTACGGGCACTGCCGGCCAGTTTTCCTGCACTACAACAACCGCTCTGCTTGTTGGGCAGGCTATTACGATTACGGGAACCTTTGGTGGTAGCGGATCCATTTCTGGCTACACCAGTGGCAAGACGTACTACATCATTGCAACTAACGGCACGACGACGTTCACGTTGTCCGAAACCGAAGGCGGCACTGCAATCACGACTACGGTAGGAACTCCCGCTGGCTTGACGTACACGGTAGCCGCGGACACGTTGGTGTTTTCGATTACCAACACACCCGAGGTTGGTGTGATTGACCGCCGGGACAACGCGTATCTGGGCAGCATGGTTCGCATCCTTACCGCTACGGGCATCATTGAGGAGCGGATCATCTCCAAGTGGACAAAGAACAGCACGCTCTTCCAGACGAAGGTGCGTCTGCCGTTTACTTACGCCGCTGCTGGCTCGTTGACTATTGAGTACGCGCCCTTTGGTCTTGAATCGCTCTATGAGGCGGTTGCTGTTGGTGGGGCCATCAAGCTCGGGACGTACAAGAAGATCACCGGGTCGCAGTTCCAGATGCTGCAGATGCAGTACAAGGATGCAATGAAGACCTGCATGGATCACTTCAGCAGCCAGCAGATGCGCACGGGCAAGTACTTCGAGCGCAACACTGCAGACAACAAGCTCAACGACTGGCGGAACATCTAATGGGTCTTCCTGGAGAAAACAATCAGGAAGGTGGTCCGTATCCCGATGCAATAAATCGGTCGGACCAGTTCCCAAACCCCAACAAGTTTCTGCTGCGGAACATCTTTGGCACGCAGAACGTGGGTTGGTCAAACGAAAGCGGCGCATCGCCGTTCTCTTTCAACTTTGAAACCCCGATAATTCCTGCAACAAATCCATTGCTGCCGTGGGTGCCGGGTCCGCAGATGGGTTGGAGCCCCACCAACATATCGGTCATCAATTTTGGTGGTGGCTTTGGCGAAAACGGTATGAATGGCACCAACGGCTCTAACGGCACCAACGGGTCTGGTGGTGCAGTAGCCGTGAGGTATTTCACCGACGGTGGCGATGTGACCGTTGACCCCGCTGATGAGATTTACTTTGATTTCCCAAATGGGTTTGTCTTTGATGACGGCAATGGAACGGTTACGGTGCAGTCTCCGTCCGGTGGTTCTATTGGAACGTTGAGTACTACCGTGCCGCTGACTGGCGGCGGAAACATGTCGTCTAACCGGACAATTGGCCTGGATTATGACGACACGGATTCGTTCCAGTTGTCCGCCGGAACCAAGTTGCAGTTGAAGACGATTACGGTGACGGCGCCGACTGATGGTGGCGCAGTAACCGCAATCACGACAGACAACTTTGGGCGCGTGACTTCTTTTGTTAGACAGCTGCATGGGATCTACAAGATCACTGGTTCGACGTTTGTGAGTCCTGGCCATTGGGAATACACCGTGGTTGAGCAGACATCCCTTGGTGGAACGTGGCCTTTCTTTGAGAGTGGGGCAACTTCGCGTACTGCGTACAACCTGTTGGAGATGGCAAACACATCTTCTTTGGCTTATGGTCTACCCGCTGTTGGCACGGCGTCTCCCATTGAGCTGACCAGCCAGGAAGATTACAAGATGCATCCGGTCCCCAACAACATGATGGTTGAGTTGTGGAAGTGGGGCAGCAAGTTTTTCTTCTCTGCACCTAACAAGATTGACGGCGTCTGCCCATGATGAACATGCTTGTCCGGAAGAAGTGCTGTTGCGCCGGGAAAGTCAAACAGTGGACTGCTAACGTGTGCACTGTTTCTGGTTCTTGCGTATTCACGTGCGCTGGTGCGGTTGCAACCTGCATCCCGGTGATCACGTTCTGTGATTCGTACCGAGAGACAATTGGTTTGCCAGAGGCGCTGGATCCGTTGAAGTGCTACATCATGTCGCTTGGCGGTTGCTTGTACGTGGTGGGCGATTTCACCTTTGTATCCTCATGCGACGAAACGCCGACGTCTACTCGTAACATTGGCACTCTTGAGGGGATCTATGATAAGCCGGTGGGGCAGGGCTGCGACACGTTGTGTCCTGACATTCAGAATGTTGGCTACAACTTTGGACCAGATGAGTGGATTGGCGGTATTGCCTGCGGCAGCGACATCACGCTGACTTACGTGTGGACTGATGCGTTTTGCAAAGGTGGAATTGATGATCCTTGCAATCCTGAGTTTCCAGATCCATGTGTAAAGAAGATTGGAACGATTACTACGCAGTGGAACCTTGGTCAGTTTCCGTCGACGTTTTTTGGTGTTCCAACCCAGTGCACCCCAGATCAGGCGCCATGTACTGATTGCGTTACATTCAACCCCGTTAGTGCTCCATTGAGCATGAGATATAACAATCAGATTGCTGCGCCAAATAACTGCAATCTTCTTTTCCCAACAGACCCGTGTGGACCTAATCCGTCATGTTCTGTTCGCGGTACTTTTTCGTGCAGCATTCAGCAGATTGCTCCTGAAAATCGAACAAGCTCGTTTGCGTTTTCGATCACGCGCAGCTGCACGTATCCGTTTGGTGACGGAACTGGCTGGGCTCAAGATGGAGCTGGAAACGCATGGAATGGCGGCAACACCCTTCAAATTGATGGTTGCATCTTTAGGCTCGAAGGTCCTGGATGCAAGTCGTCAACTCTTGCCAGTAAGATCAATGATGTTCTTGGACAAGCATCCCAAGACGGATCGACTACGTTTGCTGCTGTTGGAAATAATTCGTGGATAGGATCTGCGTGCCCAACTATTCCGCCAACCACTTGCAGCAATTGCATTGATGGTCCGTATCTGTGGGATGGACCTTTTTACTCAAGTGGCGGATTGATTGCTACTTGGTTTGCGGCTCCGCAGTTCACCTACACATTTCTTTCAAGCCTTTCTACAAGCAACCTGAGTTTCAATGATCCGGTTAATGGTTGCCGTTGCACTGGAGGCGCTTTTGGAAACACTGGTGGTGCGTACATGTCAACCAATTTCTTTGACGGTACCGGCCCCGCAATTGAGTACGCTGTTTCTTTGTCTGGAAATTCATTCAGCATGATTGATGAACTAGGTGCTTCTAATCCTCCTTGCTGCCCAGCCCCCAACATGTCATGAGAATCAGCATCAACGGCAAGATCATCGAGAGCGTGGACTGCCAGTCGTGGTCTCTGGATGTTGATCAGCCGTTCTGCCACAAGGGTCTGGACGTGGCTGGGTGCGCGACGTGCGCCCTGCGGGTCGAGCGAAAGAAGACCCCACCTGCCAAGATGCTGCGGAAGGCGGCGTCGTGGGTCAGGGCCGAGGTCAGCAAGTACACGCAGGAGCTGGCCGAAGGGCAGTACGAAGCGCGGCTGGCGACTTGCCGGGCGTGTGAGTTCCTGAATCCCCGAGAGGATCCGCAGGTGGGGTTCTGCAAGGCGTGTGGGTGCGGGGAGAGCGCCAGGGCAGAACTGACAATCAAAGGAAAGATGCCTGCTGCCACTTGTCCGAAGGGGAAATGGCCGGTTGTACCGTAGAATGTGATCGATGCAGGACATTACCTGGCCGCTCCCCCTCAGTGCTGCCTCCCAGAGCAAAGACGTCTGGAAGGGCGGCGCTATCACCAGCCCCATCTGGGAGTTGGTGGGGGTTGACGGCACGAACCAGGGCGCATCGGTCCCGTATCCGGGGTTCCGCGAGGCGTGGGTGTTTCGGTACGAGAACCTTGCTGGCTCTGATTTCCCGGGCAACAGCAACACCAATCCGTACGCCACGAATCCCCACCGAGCAATCGTTCTGGATTTCTGGACGTTTACGGCGCGCATCGGTTCGAGCAAGTATTGCTACGGCGTGGTGTACCTGGCTCAGCGTCCCAATTCGACAACGCGCGACCTCATCATCGAAGGCCACCGCACGGATACGTCTGCGTTCTTCCAGCGCGTACTTGTCGAGAACAGCGCGCTGCTGGGTGTTTCGACCGGCGACTACGCAATCAACGTGGTGCCGACATCTCGTGTTGTGTACGTCTTTATTCGCGGCATGGCGCCCAAGGCAATCAGCTGGACCGAAAGCGTCGCTGCGCTGAACATCGTGTCCGCTGGTCCCGGCCCTAAGCCGCTTGGCGCGTGGGTTTCCACAAATACTACTGGTTCATTTCAACCAACTATAACTTCTTTGCCAGATCCTGCTGGCGGGATTGTTGGATCGTTTGTTGTGTACGGCAGTACCACAAACCCGTTTACGGCAAACTTCTGGTCGGATACGTCTGCGCGGTGGACAACCGCAACATCTCAGAAGGCCGGCGATTACTCGTTTGCTGTGCAGTTTGAGGACTCGAACACTGGCCGGCGTTCGCAGTTGAGCGACAGTGCAGCCGTGACGTTTGCTGGTGCAAACCGCACGTTCACGGTCGTTGGCATCGTGGACACGGCGAAGTACGACACGGTGAAGATCTGGCGCAGCGTTCGCACTACCAATGCGGCTGGCGTCTTTACGAACGGCATCCTTCAGCTTGAGGCCACGTTCCTTGCATCTGCGCAAGAGATTACGACTAGTGGTCCTACTTACACACCTGCACTTGCGGCTACCGTGAAGAAGTGGGCGTATGCGGTGCAGAAGGACGACCGTCAGTTGGTGATGCAGGACACGTTCCAGGACAAGCCTGCGTTCCTTGACAGTGTTCCGTTTGGTGGCGCGGCCGCTGCTTTCCAGAGCCAGTTGTATGTGTCAAACATCCAGGGGCAGGCTGCTGGCACCGATGACCAGATGAAGTCGGTGGGTGAAATCCGCTGGTCGAGCGCATCCGATGGCTCGTACGAGTTGTTTGCGCCAAAGGGTCGCTGGACACCGGATCTGTTTGGCGACACGCCGATTGCGTTCCAGCAGGCCGGTCAGTTGCTGGCCGGTTTCTCTGGAAACCAGATCTACTTCATCATGCGTGACGGCGCATTCGTGCGTGTAATGACTGCGCACTCGGGGTACGGCGTGGTTGGTCCGTACGCTGCGTCGAGCATTGGTCCGATGATTTACTACGTGACCCACCAGGGTGTGCGCGTTCTGTATCCGGACGGTCGGCTGGATGAGGTTGGCGCAATGGACTGGCTGGTTTCGCAGTACTGGGCAGATGACTTGGAACGCGTGTCTTTGGCGTTTGATCCGCGCACCACGGCCCTGTATTTCCTGAATCCCGTGAAGGGCAAGGCGGCGTGCTTGTGGTTTGCCAGTGGCACCGTCAGTGAGCTGCACCAGATGCCGTTTACCAAGTGCGCCCGCGCGCTCTACCCCCGCTCGACTGGTGGGGCCCTTGAGGACACTGCTTTGTTCCTTCTGTCCCCTACGGACATTGAGCACAACGCCAACACCACTGGCTTCCGCGCGCGTTTGATGCATCCTGCAAAGACGGGACTTGACCGGGTGCGAGTTCCGAGCGGCAGCAACCTGTTTGAGGGTGTGCACTACGGGCTTATTGACGGAAACTGCGACCGTTGCGTTTCAGCAACGATGATTGACAATACTGGTGCGGTTCCTAAGTCTGTGGTTGTTGAGTGGAGCGCACGTGCCAATGGCTGGACTCCAGACTGGACAATTATTGGTGCGTATCTGAAGATTGTGGGAGACACGGTTTCCCGCTCAACTTCTTTTGCAGACGCAACGTACTACCAGTACACGTTCAAGATTGTTTCTTTGGAAGCTGCAGCTGGCGGCAAGGTAAAGGTTGTTGCTGTCTTGGTTGCAGACGAGGTGACGCCTTTCATAGATCCTGGGGCTGAGATATTTGCAAATCCAATTGATGTTCTTGTTGCTATCAATCCGGTGGTGATGAAGGTTCAGACTGCCATCCTCCCTGGTGGGCAGGATGCAACCGGGTTCATGCTGTCCCGCCAGGTGTCGTCTATGGGCGCCATGTTCAGCGGGTACCAGTACTCCAATGCCGTGGACTCGGCTACTGGTCACAACCAGTTCTCAAGGTGGTTCGCAAACCTGTACAAGGGGGAGGGTGACACGGCGTACCTGAAGGGGTACGCCTACAACCCGTCGACCAATGACACGTACAAGACCATCGTTGACGGGCAGACGCCGGTCCACGCGGCGTGGAACCAGACGAAGGCGACTGGAACCGCGTCGTCGATGGCAATAGGCCCGCAGTGGAGCGTCGAATTTGTGGCGTTTGTGGTCGGCCAGACGTTCAGGCTCCTTGCTTTGAGCGTGAAGGGCCGTATCCTTGACAGCGAGAGAAGCAAGAATTCCTATGCCTAACTACCCTTCATTTATCAGCCCCGAGCGGCAGCGGCAACTCCAGAACAGACAGCCGAAGGACAATGACTTCGGCCAGCCAATGTCTGGCGATGATTACTTCTCCCGCATGCAGCAGCAGCAGAGAAGTTTTCAGCAGGGCCAGGGTCAGTTCAACCAGTACGTTCCATCGACTGCACCCAATAGGCCGTCCGGTATCTACGGCCGCGGTCCTAGAAATACGCGTCCTACTGGTGGGGTGCACTCGGGTGACTTTGTTGCCGAAGCGCACATGGCCGACTACGAGAATCAGGCGCGCGCCCGTGAGCAGCAGCGCCAGACTCTGGAGGCGTACATGCAGAACCTGCGCGGCGTCGACGCGCTTGGTCAGCAGGGAATGCAACAGGCTCAAATGGCCGGCCAGCAGGGAATGCAGATCGGAAGACAGGGCCTCGAAGCCCTTATCAATCAGGGCAAGGACGCTACCAACGTATACCGCCAGACTCGTGGCGACGTTGGCAAGACCATGGCTCTCGCTAAGGGCGAGATGCAGAAGGGCGTCGATACGATGATGGGTGCGATCGGGGACCACGACTTCTTTCGGAAAGACACCGTCTCTGGAGGGGTTAATGCCATTCAAAGCCAATTCCAGTCGGCGCGCGAACAGATTAACTCCAACCCGAATCTGAGCCCCGAGGACAAGCAAGCCGAGCTTCGCAACCTCGACAACACGATGCGCCAGCAGACGTCGATGTATGCGTCGCAGGCTGACTCGCAGGCTGCAGAATCAATGCTTGGCGCAAAGAACGCACTGTCGCAGATGCAGGCCAACATGGGCGCGACCCTTGGTGGGCTTGGCATGCAGGGTGCTGGGCTGTCATCAAGCGCAGGGATGCAGGCAGCGGGCATGAACCAGCAGGCGCTGCAGGCTGGTTACAACCTGATGGCGTCGCAGAACCAGTTCATGGCAAGCCTTGGCCAGAGCGCAACCGCACAGGCAATTCAGGCGCGTCTCAATGGAAACATGGCTGGAGCGCAGTTGGCTGAGATGCGACCGCTTGGTGCGCCCAACATGGTTGACACCATCCTTGGCGCACAGTTGGCGCAGGGCATGCGTCCTGGTGATCGTGCTACCGGAGAGTTTGCGGGCCGCATGGGACAGATGATGGGCATGGGCAACTTCCGTGGATTCACGGACCAGCGTCAGGCATCTCGAACCCGCCCCACTGGTCGTTCGTTTGGTGGAAGTTTTAGTTCTGGGGCTGGCAGTCAGTTCCGAGGAATTGCTTAAGGAGAAGCCATGGCAGGATACGAACCCACCAGCGCAGTTAGTCAGAACACCATGTCCGCCTCGGCGATGTACGGTGCGCAGCAGCCCAACCAGGCGCTTGGCTATGCCGGTCTTCAGCAGCAGCGTCAGCTTTCCCAGCAGGGAATGGCTGCAGACGAACGCCGCGCTGCCGAAGACATGGAGCAGTTCTACGGCGGCATGAACATGCAGCGCGAGCAGTTTGGCGCACAAGTTGCCGAGAACAAGGAGCGTCGTGCGCATGAGATGAAGATGCAGCAGGACAGCCAGCGCTTCCAGCAGGATCTTCAGAACAAGGCTCTCGAGAATCAGAAGGCACTGAAGATCGCAGAACTTGAGTTTGCCAAGGCCGGCGCCGTTCGTCGTGAGCAGTTGGCCCCGCAGATCCTGAAGATGCGACAGAATGCCGCGGACGACAATGGCAAGATTGCTGCTTACACGGTCCTTCAAACGCGCGGCAAGGAAGCGTTGACCGACAACATTGCTAAGTTCACTGAGTTCCGCACCAATCAGATGAAGGTCAAGGAGCAAGAGACCTTGATTGGTCAGCGCTCGGCAAACTCTGCGTTGACGCGTTTCTATGAAGACGTCCTCAACGGAAGCAAGGAAGGCCAGAAGACGATTGCAAAGCTCTATGAAGACAAGCCTTTCTTAGGCGTCTTTTCGACTGGACCGCTGAGCATCGAAGATGCTCCTGGTTACGACTTGATTGCAATGGATGAATCTGCTGGCGATATGTTTCAGGATCCAACAAATCCGGTTTCCATTGAGCGTGCAGTCAGAACTTATGGAAGAACGTTGAACCGTTTGACTGGCGGGCTTTCCGACACGGAAAGCGATGCTGAGTACGCGCTCAAGATTGATGACAATGCCGTCAGCCGAAAGTCGCAGGACTTGCTGGCCATCAACGTTGCTCGTGCAATTGCCGAGCAGACTGGTGGGAACGCCCCGTCTGAGCAAATTCGCCAGACCATTGACCGCATTATCAAGGGTGGAGATGAGCCCGGTGATCAGGCTGTTCTGCTTGACATGATGCAACAGGCAGGCGTGTCTCCTGAGGTCATGCGGTCTGCACTCAATCACTTCGCCGACGCGATGGACGGCGCCGACAAATCGTCTTTTAACAAGCAGATGATTCGCGAGCAGCGCGATGCTGCGCCTCCTGGATCTGCCAAGCAGATGGCGCTTGATGCCACTTACAAGATGCTTGACGCCGCTGCTACCAAAGCGCGGGTTGCTGCATTTCATCTTCCCAGGTTTGAACTCAGCGAACTGGATTCGGCAATCAACTATCTGCAGGCGGCTGCAAGCGGAAGCGGCAGGGTTGACCGGAATGAACTTGCCAACTTTGTCGGTCTTGGTTTTGCTGGTCGAGAGGACGACGACTTGAGGGAGGCCATCCGGTCTGACACTCGCCTTGGTGAACTCGAAGGTTTGGGTGCTGACCCGCTTGGTCAGGTTCGCCGCAATCTTGGTTCTCTTGTTTCCCGGCAGGACAAGAACGCAATTGAACTTAACGAGCTCCAGCGGCTGTACGACCAAGACTCCAGCACTGACATTGATGCACTCATGAACGCGCTCAGGAACATGCGTTGAACCGATGGAAGGAAGCCGTCCGCCTTGCCTTTGACAGCGTCCAGCAGGTGGGCGTGGCGGTGGTGACGCCGGATGCCGAGGACGTGCTGGAGTGGGGTGCGGAGGAGGGCGTCCTGTTCTACGACTGCGGGACCCCCACCCGCCGGTGGGTTGCCATGGATCCCCCTCAGAAAGCCGTCCGTGGCTGGCTGTGGGGATTGAGGCATGATCCGGTGTGGTCAAAGCGGGACCCGGCGTTCCTCATCCATCGGAACGGAAACACCTGGAACTGCACGGTGGGGGTACTTGTGCCAGCCGAGATGTCGTCTATCCTGAACCCATCTGATACCGTGGAGTTCCACTAATGGCACAACGAGCACCAAGAGCAGGCGTCCCAGCCAACAGATCTATTGTGCCGTACGTGCCGCCCGCAAAGGTTTCGGCTCCTGCTAAGCCGTCCGCTTTGTCTCGACTGAAAGGTCTTAAAATGGGCCCACTTGGAGGATTGCTCGCTGGTTCTGTTATCTCGGCTGCCGCATTCCCAATTCTTGAACGGCTGATGTACGGAAGCCGCGAGCAGCAGATGCGCGATCAGTACGAGTTGCAGTCCAAGCTCGAGCAGGAACAGATGGCTCGTGCCGGTAACACCGGCGCAATGGGCGGCATGGCTAACCTTGGCGCAGCACCCGACGAGCCGAGCATGTACTCGTTGAAGGAGGCTGAAGGTGACTCGCTGGCAGACCTTGCGTTTGCTAACAAGCGCAATCGCGCATTGCGTTCCATCAACCGGTCTTCGAGTTCGGATGAACTTGCCGGCCTGCTTGCAGGTCAGGAAGCACGTCTTCGTTCTCTCCAGTCACCGCGTCAGCTGACGCCCTACGAGATCATGGACATCATCGGTGGCTAAGGCAGGAAGATCCAAGAAGACCTTTGATCAGATTGATGCTGAAGAACGACTTCAGGAAGAAGTTGATCGCGTTGCCGAATTGGGTTTGAGCAACGAAAAGGTCAAGAAGCTAAGCAAGGTTCTTCCTGCTGTTCGTGCTGCTCTTGCTGAAAGCCGACGTGCGCGCGAAGCAAGTCGCGAAGGCCAGGGTCTAAATCCCGATATGACGCTTGAGCAGCGTGCTGAAGCGGCGTTGATGATGCGCGATCCGGTGGTTGCTAATTCGGAAGGTCTTGACAATCCGCGTTTGCTGCGGCGAGCGCCAAAGATTGTGCGCATCGGTGGTAAGGAAATTGAGCTTCCCGAGGATTACGCCCAGCGCAAGAAGTTCCGCAAGTACCGAAACGAAGAGATCAAAAAGAAGCGCGATGAACTTGCCGCCGCACCCGGGCGCCGCCGAGCGCAAGACAGGCAGACGGCTGAGCAACTTCGCGGAACGCTTGGTCGCGCTGGTCGCCGCGCGGGCATGGCTGTTGGTGGGGTCGTGGGCGCGCTGCCCAAGATGCCCCTGCCCAGCGCCCGGAACCCCCTTGTGCGGTTTGGGCTGCGGTACGGCAAGAACATTGGCGGCATGCGCGGGGGCCTCATGGGCCTCGGCGCTCTTGCTGGTGGGGCCTTGGTTGGCAAGATCATGCAGGCGCGTGCAGAGGGTTCTGAGTTTGAGCTCCAGCGGCAGGAAGACATGCGCCGGTCTGCTCGTCAGGACATGCTCAACCTGCTTGGCCGCAAGGAGCACAAGCAGGCGCTTCAGATGAACATCGACGACAACCTGGCCCAGTTGCAGCAGAAGGCTCCGGATCTGTACATGTCGGTTGCCGCTGGGCGTCGGCTGCCCCAGGGCGCAGTTGTGATTGGTGGGACGCCCCGCCAAGATTTGTTGCAGCAGCTTGGAATGTCTATGTCCAACGGCGACTTTAACCAGTAATATAAACACCCATTAGGAGACACACATGGCAGGCGAAAACTCTCTTCTTCCCCAGTACTACCAGGATGACTTTCAGGTCACTGTGCTTTCTCATCCGGCAACAGCAATCGACGATCCGACTGCGATTCTCTATGCAGACCGCGATCTGATTGTCGATGAAATTGTGGTTGGCGTTCGCACCGCTCCGGCTGCAGCTGCAACCCTCAATTTTGAAGTGAGCCCTGATTGCACGGCGGTGGGGGGTACTTCTATGTGCACCATCAGCCTCAACTCCACCAACGTTACCGCCGGCGACACGGTTGTTGCAACTACCGATAGCGTTCTTCGCTATAGCCTCACCGGCGCGCTGCAGACTACTGTTGCTGGCAGCACTGCAATTAACGGCGTCACTGCAGGGGTTCAGAGCAATCTGATCCCCAAGGGAAGCTGGCTTATTGTCGACCCGGATACCGCTACTAACGCCCGCGCCATTATCCAGATCCGGTTCCGCAGCCGCCTCAAGTAATCCACTCGTCTTCCACTCGCACTCACACATAGGACACTCACATGGCACTTGTTTCCTCCACCGAACTTCGTCCGACCGACATCACTACGTATGTTGATTTCAGCCCGCTTGCTGCTGGTGTCACCCTGCCCACCGGCACGGCTGCTGGTTTCCGCTGCTTTTACACCAATCGACCGACCAAGATCATGGCAATGTCCGTGATCAGCGGAAGTGTGACGGTTGGCGGCGTGACCTACACCGCTGCGTACGATGGCCGTTTTATTGACGGAACCGTCACCCCCGTCACCGTGCTCAATACTGTTCTTGCAACGACGGCGGTGACCGCAGTTGCCAGCAAGGCAAACGCGTGCCCGATTGATGCACAGGACAGCGACTCGCTTCCTCCGACCATTCCGGCGGGCGTATGGGTTGGCTTCAACATTCCGTCGACCGCTACCAATGCCAGCTCCGTTTGCGGCGTCCTCATCACCTACCGTCCCGTGTAATCGGGAGGTGACGGATGTTTGATCCGATTCGGATCTACGACAAGCCTGCCGTCATCCTGACCCAGCTTGGGAACGGGATTGCGACAACCGACAGCGTCCGCAGAGCCATGTTTGAGCCTGCGGCGCTGTCGCCTCGCGAGCGTGCGTCGTACGTCGACGAGCTGAAGAAGTCGACTGGCGGCAACCCGATTGTCGACACGGCCCTTGATGTTCTTGGAAACCCGCTGACCTGGCTGGCCTTTGTGGCTGGTGGGGCCATGGCTTCCAAGAACTTTGCACGCACCGGTCGCTTCTTTACGGGTGGCATCCAGCACGCCGGGTACGGCGAGTGGGGCAAGACGCGGTGGCCGTTTCTGCGGTTCTTCCGTGCGATGAGTGCGTCGCAGGAACTCAGCAACACGCCGATCCCTGCGCTGCTCGAGGCCATCCCAGGCGAGATGCGTCGTTACCAGAACGACTTCAGCAAGCACGTGACCCCCGGCGTCGAGAAGGTGTTGCGCATCCTGAGCGACAAGCATGGCGTCAAGGTGACGAGCCTTGATCCGAGCATGGCCCCGAACGCTGCGGTCGAGGAAGACCTGTATACCGTTCGCGGCGCGCTGCAGTCGCGGCTGTCGGGTTGGGATAAGAAGACCAACTACAAGTACGTCACCGGCGTCAAGCCCGCCAAGTACGAGATCCTCACTACGTGGGAAGACGCGCAAGGCAAGACGCACAAGGAGTGGGTTGACGTTCAGACCAAGGAAAACTTCAAGAAGTTCCAAGATGCATTTGCCGAAAGCAAGAACAACATCAAGTTTGTTCGCGGCGAAGACGGCAAGATCACCTTTGGCGATTTCCTGACGCGTGCGGAACACGATGCTTCGTTCCAGTTAGACGAACGTCATGCTGGCAAGGCGCGCGCATTCCAGATTGTTGATCCCAAGACGCAGGTGCGCGGCGACTCACCGCTGCACTCAGGCATCGACATTGAGTACGCAGACGTGGAGCGCGGCGAGCTGGTGGGTGACGTTGCGCGCCTGAACCGCGACATCAAGGAGTACGGGCTGCAGGATCTGATTGATGGTGCAGACCGGATGCGCATGGCCGTCAAGGTCAAGTTGTATGGCAACGACCAGATCTTTGAGCGCACCGGCCAGTTCCAACGGGATCCCAACAAGATCCTGAAGTTGGCGCGTGGTGCACGCAACGACCTTGAGAACCAGGGCGTCATCGGCAAGGACGGTCGTTTCAACTACAACGAAGCGGCAACGGCAAACTCCATCCTGTCGGAAGAGGTTGCTGGCGCGATCATTGAGTACGGCAAGAAGAATCCCGGTCGCGGCATGAAGGCTGCAGACATTGAGAAGCTGATTGTCGACACGTACGCCACGCTTGTTGACGATCCAAACTACCTGCCGCGCAACACCACGGCGGTCTACAAGAACACCGGATCGGGTCGTGTTGAGGTGGAGCCCAGCCAGTTTGCCCGGCCCGGTTCGTTCCTTGAAGGCTTTGGACGTGAGATCACTCCGTCCGGCCGCACCAAGTTCCGTACTCGCGAGCAAATCCCGATTGATCCTGAGCACCTGCAGAGGATTGCTGACCGTTACGGTTCGACGCCGGAACTTGAGAATGCAATCAAGAACTCCCGCCAGCGTGTTTGGGATCAGCAGCGCATGGACGTTCGCGGTACCTACAAGGTGCACTCGATTGCTCCTGACAT
>Ga0181355_1000296_pt1 | contig 20984 bp, 31 predicted proteins | sample Fa13VDMM15DN_FD_130099 | JGI IMG/M metagenome (GOLD analysis project Ga0181355, IMG submission 130099) | Freshwater viral communities from Lake Michigan, USA - Fa13.VD.MM15.D.N | ecosystem: Environmental > Aquatic > Freshwater > Lake | place: USA: Michigan | collected 2013-09-23 | reverse complement strand
TTCACGCCACGCTCAACCCAGTCAAACATGGCACTGCGGAACCACAAGGGATTCACAATGGCCACAACAAGTGCTGCCGCCACAGGCACAATCAGCACAGCCACAACCACCCAATGAAAGGTCATTGCACGATAATAACGGCCACCACCGGGCACCAGTTCAATTTCTTTACTCATGTTGCGTTTACCTTTGCCAAAAATTCGCGGCATGCGGCTTCGGTGCGCTTGGTCACCACTACCTTGCCACCCCAGAAGCCTACGTATAGACTACGGTGCTCCACAAACTTCACTTCGCCGTCTGCACCCACATGCTTTTGACGAGCCGCTGGCTGGGCAGGTGCGGCCTTTTTTGCCGGAGCCTTTGGCACTACTGCCACCACAGGCTTTGAGGCCACTGCCTTTGCAGGCACGGGCGCCGGCACTTTCAACGGCTGGTGCTCATAGCCATGTTTGGCATCGTAGCGGGCTATGGCTTTTTCATCCATGCCCCATGTGGCCAGCAGTCGTTTGACTTCTGTGCCAGGCAGTTGATTCCAATGTATAATAGGGTCAGTCCAGTTGTTCATTTCGAGCTCCTTGTTGCGATGTGTGTATTATAACAAATTGGGAATTATTGGTCAATCAAAATTAATTTGTGTCAATTGAACATACACGGAGTAGGATCACAAATTTCGCCGTGTCGTCGTAATTGTATCTGCTCATAATCTGTAAGAAAGTCGTTGTCAACTAAATTATGCCAGGAGATTATTTCTCCATACCGGTTGGGATTCTCTTGTATTTTTTTATTATTCAATCGTATCCGGGGACCCAACTCGGTTATAACAAATTCCATTAATTTCCAATCTTTTCGAAAATGTTTTTTATACGTTTTCTCATCGGGAATATAAAAGTAGTTGTTATTACGTTTACCAAAAGCAAGGTGTCCGTCAAGGTGAGTGACAAAAAAATATGTGTGAATATGTAGTTTCATTCCCGCTCCGTTGTTGTCTATGTGTGTATTATAGCAAAACGGTGATTATTGGTCAACCGTTTTGCTTCACGCGAACATCTGTGTTCAGCGCAGGTGCATACTTTTGTATTAACTCACGCTCCAACTTGTGTGCGGCATCTTTGCCACGCACAATGTCCACAATAGCCACGTTCATTGCTTCCACGCCGTTTGTGCGAATTGCTTCGTACAGGTTCCATGCTTTGTCTTCAGTGCGGCTACGGTAGATATGCTTGTTAACACGACTACGAAGCGACATGGTGATTGTGCGCTGGGTTTTTGCGGTAATACCAATGTAGTACTCGAATCCAATTTGGATACAGTACACTATGTGGCTTCGATCAGTACGTTTCTTTCTCATCATGCTTGTATTATAGCATTTTGGGCGTTTTCCGTCAACCGAAATGCCTGTTGCAAAAATACAACAAAAGTACTACTTTTTGTAACCTTAAAAAGTAGTACTTTTTGCTATTTTGATGCAGGATCACAAGTGTTGCTAAGTACCCACATGAAAGACTTATATCATCACATTTACGACGGCGAAATTTTTCAAAAAACTTCTTGCATTTGGCATGAGAATACGTTAATGGATTTCTTTAAAAGTATGTTAATTAATTTAGGATACAGCCCAAGAGACGATATTAAAAAAGTGTGGCATCGAGGTGATAAAACTGTAGTTGTGTGTTTTGCTGATGACATTTACACCTGCAGGATTCCGAGAAGCAGTGCTTCAATCTCTGAGGTGTTTGATTCAAATACAGTAGTAATAACAGACAATCGAGTGCTATGGCCAACAACATACCAGGTACTTCAACTGCCCGAAACTTATTTTGGAATTTATAATTACAGACCACAACAGCAAGAATGGCAACCTGATCGTAGATTTAATTTTTCAGTAAATAGGCTCGATGGTAAACGAATGACACTATTTCTTGAGTTGATATCTCGTACACTCAAACCTAATTCAAGAATTTTTGATTTAGAAAGAGATTATGTAAATTTCAATTGCTGGCACTGGAGCAGTACCAATGATTCTACTCAAGCATTTCAACAAAATTTTAAAAATGAATTTCAATTTGTTCCAGATGCTTATCAAAAAATATATCAAACTGCATACGACCATATGTTACCACTCATGCCGTATCGCAATCATAATCTTGAATTTGAACAAAGTCAATATCAAGTTTGGATGAATATTGTATTAGAAACATATTCTAGCGAAAGCGTTGTTGCTCTAAGTGAAAAAACATTTAGAGCATTGGTTACTCCGGTTCCATGGGCAAGTTATAGCTCTAGGCATACAATAGCATATCTTAAAGGTTTAGGGTTTGATGTAATGCCCGATCTGGTCGATCATACATACGATCATAGGGTAGAAAATGAACTTGGCAAATTTGGTGACAAACTTGTAGATTTTTATTACTTGGCTACTACCTGTGTTGACAAATTAAAAACACAAGACTTTGACACAATTAAAAACCGTTGTCTGGCAGCAGCCAACCACAACCAAAAATTGTTAGCAAAAATGCAATCCCAATGGCCTGTAGACTTGTCGCAGTGGTTGGTTCAAGCAATTGAGAAAATAAAATAATGTGTGGCGTACTGTTTGTGCAAAGTCAGCGGCCTCTTGGCCTTGACCTACACCTACAAGCAGTTGACAAGATACATGCTCGCGGACCAGATTTTACTCATTACCAACATCATAACAATATTTTCATAGCACAAACTGTGCTACACATCACAGGCGAAGATGAGTTTTATCACCGCCCACGGTCAGACTTTCTGGCCTACAATGGAGAAGTATACAACTACCGTTGGTTTGGCCGATACACTACAGACACAGAATTCGTGTATCGCACAGTGCGAGAACAAAACTACAAGAAGTTTCCGTATTTTGAAGGTCCTTGGGCCTGGGTGTATACTGATTTTAAATCAGTACGATTTGCCACAGATCCACAAGGCGAACGTTGTTTGTATCGATATCAAGATGATGATATTTTGATTGTGAGCAGTGAAGTGTCAGCAATCTTGTGTTACATACAGCCCCGAGTTCAGGTCAAAGACTGGAGTCAAAAGCACTGGCCTACCATATATCGTACACCTTATGAAGGCATTGAACGTTGTGAGCCAGGTCGATTGTATACCGAAACTGGTGCAAGTTTTCAACTTGACAGCATATTTGACTGGATCCAAGCACCACAGTCCATAAGTGATGAACAAGCTCAAGAAGAATTTGATTGTATATTTGACAAAGTCATAGCAGACATGCGTCCCACAGAACCTGCAGGGTTGACCTTTAGTGGCGGCGTGGATTCTGGTATTATACTGGCTGCCATGCCAGAGTTTGCGGGATTGTATACCACAGTGTGCAACGGCAAAGACACTGTGAGCACAAGAGTTAGAGACTTCTTGACTGACCAACAGTGTCAACGACTTGTTGAATTGCCCATGACTGAACGTGACTGGGCGCAGGACTACATTGACATCATCGAGTGTTCACAAATGCCTGTGCAGAGTTGGAGTTTTGTGGGACAATGGCACATTGCTCATCACTGTCAACAACGCATCTTGTTCACTGGCATAGCCGCTGATGAATTGTTTGGCGGCTATCCTGTGTATCACAACATGGCATTTGACCACAAAACATCTGCAAGTCCTTACAGTTGTTTTGATCCATCAGACACAGACAGTCAACGTCTTTGGGATCAATGTGTGGCTGCTTCGCAAGGTCACGCAGGTGCTGCTACGCTGTTGATGGATTATCTTGTGCAGATCACAGCAGTTGATGCACGTGGAGTAGATACCATGACCATGGCACACAGCATAGAACCACGGTCACCATTCATGCATCCTAAAATTGTAAAGTTTGCTCTCAACTTGCCTTGGCATTTGCGGCAAGGCAAGCCTTTACTAAAGCAAAAGTTTTTATGTAAATGGCCTAGCAATTTACTGTTGCCCAAGCAAGGATTCACAGGACATTGCAACGACAGCTTGCCTTGGATGGGGGTGAATGTTCCTGCATGTCATGATCGATCTGCACAGTGGAAACAGATTCAGTCAGCTACTTTTTTAAAATATTGTGGTATTGATTCCAGTCAATCACATTATCAAACCATTCAGGAGTGATGTTGATTCCTGGACAAGTATGGGCATAGGTCACAAAGGCCTGCACACAATCTGATTCTCTGGGAGTGACCCATCTGGTTTGATCACTGTTGTATTCGTACCAGTACATGCCAAATGGTGCTGTAGGATCTGTAAGCCTAAAGGTAAACAACTGCCCGGACCGTGCTCCACACAATCCAGCAAATTGCTCTAGTGTAGTTACAGGTTCAAGATGCTGATATTGATCGGCTCTACTGACATGTGTGCTTATGAATGCTGGTACAGTTTTAATTTTGGGTATGCGTTCTAAACAGCGTAATCTACTGTCTCCAGTGCCGGGCACCAATGCACCATTCTGATCCAACAACAACCAAGGTTTCACAATGCCTTGTGCTTGAATATCATGTATCCACAGATTCAATTTGACCAAGTTAGCAATGTCGTAGTGGTTGCGTGGGTCGGCAGCAAACCCATCTATGCCATCATGTGTGATCCATTCCATAGCCCATCTGCACAGTTCGCCAAGCCGTTGGTTAGTTGGTAGATTTTGAAATTCTGCGGTTGGGTTCCAAAATAAACAATGAGTGCCATTGTGTAAACTGTCATGAACAGGATCTTGGGCACCAGGCCAAGGTGCTTCAACTAGGGGGTTATTCCAGTACATATAATTAAGTTCTGTTTAAAAAAGTCATCCACTTTTCTAGATCACCGTACATGGCCAACATCACTGCTTGTTTACTGCCAAACAGCACAATCTGCGGGTTTTTGCCAATCTTGATGTAGTAAGGACAATTTAGTTTTTTGTCTAAAGTTAGCAAATGTCTAGCAATAGCAACCAAATTAGGCGGAACAGCAAATGTGTATGTTTCAAAGTTCCAGGTGTTCAATGCCATGTACCCAGCATTGGTAAGTCTAAATCCGCCGCCATCTCTAAAATTCATCCACCACGACTTGCAAGCTTCGTCATAAGTGGGTCTATCATCTTCTGGCAGACCTTGAAGAATTTTCTGTGTAATTTCTTCTTTAGTAATCACCGACTTACAAAGCAGGTTGAGTGTGTGGTGTTTGAAACCGTTCGTCCCATATTTCAGACACTTGCTTTTGTTGCAACCGATCTGGCCAATGTCCGTTGCCGCACATGTTTTTGCAAATCTCCATAGGATTGGTTTCCCATCGGTCACTCACACGATGAAACAATTCAAGAGCATGATCAAGTCCGTGACTGCTGTGGTATTGAGAAAAGTCTCCTAATACTTCTTCAATTTCTTTTTGTGTAGAAGGCATGGCAGGACCGTATGCATTTTCGTTAATAAAACAACATGGCATATAAAGTCCGTTGGCATTTAGAAACAATTCATCAAATTGCTTGCCTATGCAATTGATTTTGACAGTTCCGGTGCCTTGATTTTCTTTCCAAGTCTTGGGTTGCTTGAGCCACTGAATTGGCCTGATAAGAGTTCGTTGACTGACTTTAATTCCAAATGCATAAAATCCCATGCTCTTGGCCAATTTCCGAGCCTTTAACACCTGATGCTCGTTGTGCTCAAACACAATCATATCCCACACAGCTACCCCACCTGCGTCAATAAATGCCTGAGCATTTTCCATGATCTTTTTCCACACAGTGCGACGACGATATATGTGATTGGTGTCTTCTATGCCATCCAAACTAAAAGTCACTGCATTCCGTCGTTTTGGATTGTACTGAAAAAATTGTGCAAGTTCGCGCCACCATTCTTTATTTCTTGTGCTGCCATTGGTATGAAGCGCATAGGTAACAGTAGGATTTACTTCTCTAAACCATCTGAGTATGTCAATGCAATCTTTGGCCATGGTCGGCTCGCCGTGTGTGCCTTCGAACTTAACATGCTCGGCCTGTTTTAACCATTCATGATCTATCAAAGACTTTAACACATCCAAGGTCAATGTGTTTTGTGGTAGGTTGGGATTTTCTACAATCCCAAGTTCAGGATCATCATCTAAATATCTAGAACATTGCGGACAGGCTGCATTACATGCTGTTGATAACTCAATGTTGAGTTTGGTCGGCCATTTGTCAAACATACGTTATGGATAAATTTTATCGCCAGCAGTTAATAATACTACTGAGAACTTTGTGGTTTGAAACTGTGTGTTGAGTTTGCGAGCTAGATTTTTAGCATGCCCGGGATTTGAGAATGAAACTTTTTTATACTTGGGTCCAGGATACTGAGTAAGCATATTTGAAGTTTTTAAGTTGATTGGTTTGTTTTCGTAAAAAACTGCCCATACGCCTTCCGAGGCCAACACTTGCTCGGTCTTGTAAGTTTGTTTGTTGGTGATTTCAATTAACACCTGTGGCTTGGGTCGTGACATAGATAAACTCCGTGTTTATTTATCCCAATAACTATGCAGATTTAAAACTGCCACCTGACAAAACTACCTCAATTGGCTCATTTTGACTGGCCTGTTCTCGGCGTGATTGTTCTAGTGCCAACAACAACTTGGTTATATCGCCATGTAAGTCCTTGGCATCACGGACAGGCATGATAAGGTCTTTTTGTCCACGGCTTTCGGCTGCCTTGATTGAGTCAATAAACCGATTGATATGTAAACTCATTTTTTAATATATGGTTTTAAACTAGGCGGAGTCCAGTCCACTGGCTTGAGTACCTTGCCATCTTCACGTTTGCGAACCTTGCCTGTTTTTTTGTCAATTTTAGCAAAGTTGGTACGCATGACTTCTTTCCATGCACCCTCAGCATCTGCACCCATTGAATGTATGGCACCAATAGTAACAACTAAAATATCAATCAAGGCATCTAGTTGTTCTACACGGTCATCTGACAGTGTTGCCTCTAACAGTTCTTGTTGTTCCTCGGTAATAAGATTAGTGTACAAGGCAAATTGTCCCTCGTTGAACTTGTCTACAGTTTGATCACATGCCCGCATGAACTTTTCTTGATCACGAAAGGGATTCATTGGCCTGCTCCTTGGTATAAAATGGTCCTTGATACTTGTAACGCTCAAGTGCAATCAGTTTGGGATTACGCACAATCTTCCATGAACGATGTTGTTTTACTGTGTACCAACCGGCTGCAAACCATGATTTGGATTTGTCTTGTTTGGTAAACAACGGCAGTTTCAGTCGCACATTCCACAGTCCGTTATAGGTCTTGCATCCAGTATCATAGCCATGCACTGAGCCATTGAGTGATGGTGTAACTGTTTCAGGAGGTTCAAAAATGATGTCAATCACTTCTCTAACCATGGGCATGGTTTTGTAGTTGGATACTTGATTTTGAATCTTAACTACATAACCATCTGCACTGGCTTCAATGTTGCCAATCTTTTGATTGTTTTGTTTGAGGATCCAGTATTGATTATCAATCACTGGTTTAGCTACGATCATTTTAATGCTCCTTAATTAATTTTGTCTAACTGTGAAGTCACAAACTTATACAAGTTTGGACCTAGTTGCCATCTTGCTTGCTCTAGTTCGGGCTTTAGTTCTTGATAAATGTCTTTGCAATTTTTGATCAAATCTCGATTCAACTCAATCATTGCTTCAAGTCGCTGTGTGTGGTCTAACACATCATCAAACTCTAAGTTTGCATAGCGTCTAATATCTATATCATAAAATCTTTGTATACTGCTCATTACATACTGACGACCGTAGATTAAAAATAGTTTGCCCAATAGTGGCGGCCAAACATGCTTGTCGTTCAGTTGGAATATACCAAAGCCTGAATCAGGATTGATCATCAATGGAACATTAACAAATGCTGGTTCAAGATCCAACCAGTTCTCAACGTTACCACTAGCCCATGTATTGCCGTATTGTGTATTTGCTTGTGTTTTTCCATTGGCATTATTTAATTTTGGATATAGCGTGACTGGATTAGTAGTTGACCAGGCGTAATGCGCCTTGGGGTAATCTTTTGGATATGCAACAGTTATCATGCCATATTGCAACAAATCTTCTGTGCAGAGTTTTTGTCCTAGATCATACTTGTGCGGTTCATATCTTCCTAACATGCACAAATAGTTGTGATTCGTTGATGTGTCTAGTGCCGGTGGTTTGTGTAGTTCTGTGTATGCTATACAATCGTTGAGCGCAAGCCACGGTATCTCAATACATTTTATACTAAGACCGCGATAGTCATGCCATTCTTCCAATCGGTCAATTTGCGTAACCCACCAAACTGAATCATTAACATAGCTGTTTAACAAATCAAACAAGGACTGATTGTGCGGCCACATCCAGTCTTCATCATATACAATAATAGCAACTTTTTTATTGTTTGCTAAAGCAGTATCAATACTAAATTTAAGCCAGTCAAAATTGGTATCATTGATAGAATGTTTAGTACAATCAACCAATGGAATTAATTTGATTTCTGGACAGTAGTATTCGATCATACCCAAAGTATGATATCCATCAATCATGGCATAATTCTGTTGCACCAACTGTGTATACACAGGCCAATTAGTCACTGAGTGCGCCCTTGTACGTTTGATTCAGCCAACGGCCAATTGGCTCTGCTTGATCACTTAGCTTGGTAAGTTCATACTTGCCACAGAACTTGAGAAAATGTGCGCCTACCATGCCTATGTCTTTGTTACTAATTTGTTCACAGATTACTGTGTCTACTACATCTTTGATGTCTTGTGGTTGTGCTGTGAGATCAATTAGTGTGACATTGCGTTCGTAGTCGTCAAGAACCTTGTGTTCTTTTTCTTCGTGATCTGACCAACGTTGCAACATGAGATTGTTCCAATTGTAGCCTTTTTTGTTGCGATCTTCAAATGCTTCTGTAATACCCACACGATTCTTTGTGCCTTTTACAGGGGCACCAGGATATGCCGAAAACACATTGTCACCAGGATCACCGCGCACACATTTCAAGAACAACACCCACTTCTGATAGTCAGTTGGAGCCATAAAGTCTTTATCAGCTTTGCCTACTTTAATCTTTGAATTGCTTTCAATTGTAAAACTCAATTTGTTGCCTTTGGCATCTGTCACGCCATCAACACTGAACAGGTGATCGTTTATGCCATTGTATAATTGACAATTGGGTGCAACCAATTGAACGAAGTCTGAATCACTGCTGACAATAATATGTTCGTCCTGGGGGTGTAGTGCAATCCAGCGGCCTATGATATCGTCCGCTTCTGCTGTTGCACAACGAATCACGCTACAATTTGTTTTCTCAGACAAGTATTTAGTCAGTTCATCATAGGTTTCCCAAAACAACTTGTCCTCTTCTGCTTCAGTTTCGCTCATGGCACCACGAGCCACATCGCGATTGGCTTTGTAGGGTTTGTAGTAGTCCTTGCGCCAGCTACGCCCTTCCAGTGCGAAAACCACGTGATCCACACCAAATCGTCTGGCTACCTTGTTAGCACTCATCATAGTTAGATGTAGTGCAAAGCCCAATTTAGTCCATGTATCACTGGCCCTGTGCGCCGAATGGCGGGCACGGAAAAACATGTTGGCAGTATCAATCAGTAGATATTTCATCAAAGCGGTCCAGAAGTTTGTGTTGCTTTAAGTATTGTAACACATATTCCGACCAAAATCTATGGCCATTGGCTCCAAAGTGATAGCTTTTGGGATTCACGTGCTCGAATCCGTTGTTTTTTAGTACAGCATTCCAACTGTGTTCTCTTGAGTAAGGTTGGATGTAGTGATTTTGCCAATCTCTTTGATTTGGCATATCACTGAATGTACTGTTGCCACTGTAGAAAACATGCCGCACATTGAGATCTTTTAACCGACAATGTAGGTGCCATATCTTGTTGTGCCATTCATCTGTTTTTTGAGTCCAATTTACATCCAAAATGTACTGACGATATCTAGCTTCAAGTTCTGGTGGCACCATGTCTACACCACTGGCATTGACTTGATAGTATCGGCCTTCATGCACCCATTCTTCTCGTTCCCACGTGGTCCACTGGATTACCATCACAGTATCATACAAGCGGTCGTAGTTTTCATGGATCCAATTATTAGTGGTACGCAATATGCGATCATTGCTGGCTGCTGTTTCGGCGTCACAATAAAATTCAGTGTTGAGCATTCGGCTCAAATTCCGCCCCCAACTGGCTTCTAAATTAATTGGATGAGGCCTACGGTCAATACCATATCGGCCATCGTCCACAGCAAAACAATCAGGCACCACTGCCTCAGCAGCCGATGTGTGGCTACAACCATTCACATACAATATCATTTTTGCAGTAACACTTTTTCTGTTTCGGCAGCTACCACACGCTTGCGCAGGCTGGAGCTCGAGAATGAATGGTCTCTGCTGTTAAACACATGTTCAATTTGACGCCCATGACCTTCGCTGCGTCCGGTAAAGTTGGTATCATTGTATTCTTCACCAAGTATGCGAACATCAATTGGCAAGGTTAGTATCAAGTCAATTAGATCTTGTTCTGTGGTATACACAACAATTTCGTCCACAAAACGACAAGCACTCAATTGTATCTGACGTTCTATAATGCTTTGTACAGGAGGATTTTTAATTCCTGGTCGGTCAACGCTGGCATCTGTTTGCAAGCCTGCAATCAAGTAATCACAATGATTCTTTGCTTCGGCCAGCATGGCAATGTGCCCTGCATGTAGCAAGTCAAATTGACTGAATGTGATGCCGATTTTTTTACCTTCGGCTTTGAGGTCTTTAATGTGATTGAATATCATCCTATTTCACTCCGGCCATCACCAAGGTCACGCTTTTGTACATACATGCCAGAATTTTTAATTGCTTGTTCTTGTTCCCATGTTTCCATCACAACATGCCTACATACATTTTGAAACCACCGATCCACAATCTCACCATCACTGTCGGCGGGCTTTAGCATGTAACCGGCTTTGACTAACCGTGCTACAAAGATTTCATTCCAGTCTAGTTCAAATGCACCTTGATGCAAGTTGTTGGGATCCACATCCATACTGAGTACAGCCACATAAGGCTCACCTTTTTCGGTAGCCAGTTGCTTTTGAGTTTTAGGCGGTGATTCAACTGCTCGGCCCTTAGTAACTGTACCAGCAGCTTTGATGCTGTCAACTAAATCGTCAGTTGAATCACGCTTGGTGACTTTTTTCTTTTTCTTAAACCAATCAAACATCAGTTCTGCCCCATTTAATTTTTAACCAAATACGTTCGTGTATGTAGTAATCAACACTCAATAGAATATGCAATGCTGTGGCAAACCCTGCTGAATTTCCTAAATTACCTGTGAACATGTAAGTCCAAAAGATTGTAAACAACCAAGCAGTCAATCTATAGGTAAACATCCTTACCACTGTGCGTTTTTTCGTTTCAGACATTTACTTTCCCCACCCATTGCCCCAAAGATCCACATGCAATCTTGGGCTATAGTTGTAACCACGAGCCAGTGCCCAGTCAGCCACATTCACTCGGTTGCGTTCGTATGGTGTGACCACACCGCCTTGTGGCATTACATAGGTAACACCACGGAAGCCTGCCTCACGATATACAGCCACAGCACGATCAACTTCTTCAAAGTGCGCCAGTGTTTCTACCACAAACTTCAAATACACTGTGCCATGCATTTGATAGTCTGCTATGATCTCTGGCTTGATAGCTTCGTCCCACAATTCGCCTGATGCTGATAGCTTGGGGCTAACACTGAAAGTAATTTCTCGTGTGGGTATAGAGCCTAGTGCAGGGCGTCTCCATTCGTGTAAAAATGTTTGAAATGCCGGTTGTAGTTTTTGAGTGCCATTGGTTTCAAATGTGATGTTCTTCAAATCACTCATGCTGCCTTGCGACAGCAGTTCTTCGTAACCACGCTGCCAACCCAACAGTGGTTCACCACCTGTGATCACAAGATGCACATCATTGCCATTGTGTTGTTGCCAATGCTTGTTAGGAGTAAGCGCCAACATCTTTGAAATCAGCTCGTCGTGTGTGAGTGTGTGACTCAAGTCTTTGAATGCAGGATGCCATGAAGCATAGCTATCACATCCGGTGTTCACAAGCGGTAGTTCAAGAAAATCTTTGTACAGGTGTATGGTCTTTGCCACTTCGTCAGCTTCAGTTGATTTAACGCCCGGAGCACATCCAAACCCTGAACATGTAAAATTACATCCAAAGGTTCGGAGGAAAACCGAAGGCACACCAACAAAGCGGCCTTCGCCCTGTGCAGAATAAAATAGTTCACTGACTTTTAATTTCATATTTTTGTTGCTTTAACTAGTAAATGCCATCCCAAGTATTCGCGAACTGCTTGACGCATTTCTTCGCTCATTGCTTCAAACCAAGGTTCAAGTTCATAGATACCTTGCTTGTACTTAGATACATTATACATGAAACAATGCGCTTGTCTAATGCGTCCGATGTGGAATTTGCCCTCTAGCAACTGATAGACTTCTTCTTTTGTGTAGGCTTTGGCGTAAGGACATCCGGCTTGTGCTTCGTATTGATCTAGACCTTTTTGTATCATGGCATACTTCCAACTGTCACGAGCATACACCAACATCTTAAATTCGCCGCCGGCCACTGTCAAACTGTGTATGTTTTCAATAACCCGATCAATGTCGGGATAGTGATGCAACACACCACAACTGTAGACCAAATCAAACAGGCCTAAGTGTGACAAGACATCATCACCACTGGCTTGAACAAATGTGCCTTCCAGTCCCAACACTTCAAACCGTTTTTTAGCTAATGCAATGCTTTCACTGCTGAGATCAATACCAACATATTCGGCACCGTGCTTGGCAAACTCAGCTGCATCAGCACCAATACCACACCCAATTTCCAACACACGTTTGCCAGCATACAAATGAAACTGTGCTAGGTCTTTGAGATGTGGTTCAACAAAATATCTTTTTTTGCTGTTCTCGTTAAAGAATTGTTCTGTGCCAACTTCACTGGCGCTGTGGTTGATGTTGCAGGGCTGGCGATCCCAGTACTGCACAATCTTGTCTAGTAGTTCATTACTCAAAGGGCTTTGTCCTTCCATTGTCTTAATCGTTTGTGTGGATCTTGAAGCACCATCCTGGCCCAAATGTCTGGATTTTTGCCCGTCATAGAATCTCTAAACCATGTGGTATCGCGACTTATACTGTCAAGATAAGTTGCAATTTTAGCAGTCTCGTCAATCCTGCGTTTGCGCCAGGTGATGTGATTGAAGTCTCTAGGATCTTGCCCGGGCATGTTTTCCAACATGACACGTTCTTTGAATGTTTCATCAAGATTCTCGCCAGTAAGGTCATAGCGTTCGTGATGTATCATCACAGGAATTGTTTTTACAATATCCAACATCCAAGCTACTTGGCTGGTCCAGGCATCGTTGATTTGATGCGGACTCAAATGGCCAGTAATTTCCACCCACTTCTTTGGCAGGATAGGAAAGATAGCATAAGGATGTTCGTGATTGGTTTCGGCACGTAACAAGTAAAACTCTTGACCGTTGTCTCTGATCACTTGATCCCAATCCTGTGTTTTCATCACAGCGTCGTCATTCCAAAAGAACAACCAAGAACCTTGACTGTGCTTGGCCAACTCGTTAAGGTACTCGTTCAGTCGCATGTATCCTAATCTTTCAAACTGTATGGCGCTGTATTCCACACCAAGATCGTCTAGATAAGGTTGTATTACATCTACAAAGTGTGCAATGTTTTCAGTATCGTCGTTATCAAATGCCAACATCACTTCTATTCGACTGGGGTCTTTGGCCCGGTCAAGTAGAGTGCGCAAGCATTGTTCTAGCGGTTTTGGTCTGCCACGAGTGGGCAATAAAATACTGATGTCGATGGGGTTGTCAGGGGGTAATAAGTTCTCTGTTGTCATATTCTATTTCAGGTAAGTTGGCTGAATTAGTTTTTGTTATTGTTGTTTTTCCAAAATTTCTTTTGCGACCAAAATACATATTTTCTAAAAATCTTTCTATGCTCATGGTCTTGTCTTCGTTGGTATCAAATTGATACATGCATGTTGTGGTTATATCAGAATTGTCTAGCAAATATCCAAGAAAGTCGTAATCAAACTTTTGTTGAATTGGCAGTGCTGGCAAATCTTTGTAATCGATCACGTAGTTTCTTTGAAATTGCAACAACTGTTCTAGTATGTTGCTGTCAATAGTATATGTGGTTCTTACAAAATTGTCAATGATATCGAACACATGGTCAATCTTGTTTTCCAGTTGCATGTTCAACGTTATTCTATGCATGAGGTTTTGCCCAGTGACTTCTACATTGCCGATGCGTGGATGATTGGCAAGCCCGGTAGTAGTCCATAACTCATAGTATTTGTGTGTGTCGACAAATTGCTGTTGCATCCAAGAGTCATTCTGGATATGCTGATAGAATGCATCATAAAATTCACTATAATCAATGTCATGAGCCTTTGCCAAGTATCTTGCAAGATAAGTGGTCAATCCGTTAATATGAAAAGTTTGTATAAAACTATTCCACACCAAGGTGGTCAACATCTGTTCTTTGGGGATATCTTTTGTGCTGATCACAACATCAATACATTCAATCAAATCAACATCGCCGTAGCTGCCACTAATATAGTCATATACCGGAATGGATTCAATCTTCCACATTCTCTTCTGCAAAAGATTCATCTCAGCATTTTCCAACAACTGAGCTTGCAAAATGTTAATTCCAGTGTGATTGCCTGCCCGGAAGATTTTCCAAAAAGCTTCTTTCCATGTTTCTACAGTTTCGCCTGGCAATCCAAGAATTACTTCTGTGTATACAGGAATGTTATTGCGATCACACAAGGCAAATATTTCATCAATTTTGTGTTGATCTAAATTTCTACGCTTGATGTTTTCTAATACGTCATGATCCATGCTTTGTACGCTTACTGTGAGACCAGATCCAAAGTTGGGACTTTCATCAATCAGTTTCTTTACAATGCCAACCACTTCGTTCTTTTGATTCTTGGCCCAGGTCATGGAGAATGACGCCAGCTTGGCCCAACGTTTCTGTACTTCGATCAACTTGTCCACAATCATGTTGTCACGTTCGATGAACATGCCAAAGTTAGCATCTGTGATTGTGACAAATCCACAATGACGACCAATCCAATCTAGTTCATGAAACACTCTGGTAAGTTCAAACTTTTTAACTTTGTTGTAAGTGAGACTGCCCCAGTCGCAAAAAGTACACTGGTAAGGACATCCACGATTGGTTTCTAATGTAGCGTTCCAAATTACATCAGGGTTTTCTGCCATGATGCGATCAAAGATGCCGGTAAGATATGGGCTGGGAATCTGATCAAGATTGTCAATCCTGGCACAGTCACCAGTATCTATTAGACCTGTTGGAGTGTTGATCAACAGGCCAGGAATATGAGAGAAGTCAGTATCAAAATCTTCTAGTATGCGTTTGAATGTAATTTCACCTTCCATCTTGCTCACAAGATCCATAAAAGGTTCTTTTTCGAACAGTTTGGGATCAGTGTTGGCTATCTCTGGGCCGCCGAACAAAATTTTCACTTGAGGGTTGAGTTCTTTGACTCGTTGTGCAAGTTTATAATTATATCTATGATTCCAAACATATGTACTAAATGCCACAATGTCATTGTGTTGTAATCTCGCAGCCGCTTCTTCGATTGGCTCTCTACGCCAAATTAACTCGTCAATTTCCCAGGTGTTTTTAATGTGCTCAAACCCGAATGCATAACTCAAGATTACACCTGCAGAGTATGGCAAATAGTATGCATTAAATTCTTCAGGGCCTTGTTGAAAGTTAGGCTGTACAAAACTTATTGTTTTTTTGATCATATTGTATTTAACTTAGGTATAGGAACGCTGTAAATCAGTTAGTTGCCGATTAACATCATTGGCAAACATTTTTTCCCAGGGATCTCTTTTTCCTTGGCAGCTTTCTTCAAAAAAACTGGTGTCTATATTGTTGTCCTTCATCCATGTGGCCAAAATAGCACAATCATTTAGTCGCTGTTGTAGACGATCGATATAGTTGAAATCATTAGGATTGGTAGGATCGGTCTCCAACACTTTCCTATTCTTAAAGGTGGCATCATTGTTATTGCCAGTAAGATCGCTACGATCATGATCACACCAAACTGGTATGCGTTCAAAAATATCCAGCATATAAGCGATCTGACTCAACCAAGCGTCATTCAAACTGTGTTGGCTGAGATGACCCACTAGGTCATGCCATTTGCGAGGTACTATGGGAAAGATGCTGTATGGGTGTTCGTTGTGTGTATGCACACTCAGCAACTTGAACTGGCCTGTGTAACTACAGATTATTTTGTCCCAGTCTTGGGTTTGCATGAATGCATCATCATTCCAGAAAAACATCCAGGAACCTGTGCTGTATCCAGCCAGAGCATTTACATAGTGGTGTAAATTTTCATATCCCATGGGATTAAATACTAGAATACTGTCTGATATATTTTGTCCTGCTAGATAAGGTCTAACAGTTTGTTTCCAGAGTTCAGTGTTTTCTTGATCATCTCGATCCACTCCAAACACAATGTCAATTTTGTGTAGGCCCGAGGCCTTGTCCAACAGACTGCGCAAACTGCGCTCCATCTGATCAGCACGACCCCGGGTTGGTAATAATATGGATATATCCATTAGACAGACTGTTTAACGTCTTCTGCTATTTTCTTCTGCAAGTGACTCAACAACAATCCATAAGCAGGTAGGATAACCAATAGGCTCACAATGACTTTGCTGATTGAATTGTTGGTTGCAACAATGTGCCAGTTAGCAGCCATAAACTCATTGGCGCCGCCAGCAAATGCAGTAAAGAAGAACACGTAAGTATCAAAGAATGTGCTAACAACTGAACTCAATGCAGGAGCAATCCACCAAGTAGCATACTTCTCACGAATGTATTGAAACACATACACATCCAGCAAGTTGCTGATAAAGTATGCACATCCACTACCAAGTCCAATGCGGAACGCAACCGAATCAGGAGCGCCGCCTAGCTTGACCACTGCCATTGACACAATGATAGCAGGAATGAATGCCATGGCAATCACAGCACGGCCAGTTTGTTTGCCCAACAGTCGCACAGTCAAGTCGGTCAACACAACCACCAATGGGAATGTAAACGCCGCCGCTGCCAATGGTGCACCAAACACTGAAAATTTGAACTGCACGATGTAGTTGCTGATAGCAATGATAATGATATGTGCCAGCATGAGCTTGTAGGCCAATGCACGGTCAACGCCGTTTAAGATTCGATCTAACATGATTTTCCTTTTTTATATTAAACGAATAGATCTTCCATCCACTCGCGATGGCCTTCTCTACAGGCCATATTGCTCTGTGTTTCGCGCACTTCCACGCGATAGCACCAGAGACGCTCTGCTTCACCCGGACCCCAATGATCTGGAATGTAAACACCGTTCACATACTTGTACAGCTGGTCTGCAAGACCTTCGCATCCAAGTCGTGGTAAAATAGTTAGTTTGGCCAAATTGCGTTTTTGCAATTCCAGATACATCTCAAGTTCGGGGTCATCTTCAGCCACAAGCAAGGTGTGATCAAATTGACTTTCTAAAACTTGTTTAAGTTCTTTAAGTCCGCCGTAGTCAGCGGCCCAGTTGCGCACATCCAGATTGTCTGTGCCAAAATAGAACTTCATTGAGAATGAGTAACCGTGAATTAGATTGCAGTGACTGTCAGCCCGCCATTGACGGTATGCGCAGGGAAAAGCATCATGATATTCTTTGGTGCTAGTGTACATGTATTGTACAGGTTGATGTAGTGCCATTTTATTCTCCTATGTTAGATTATAGCATAGGCAGCAGAGTTTGTAAAGCGGGAAATGATGCCAAGACCGCTAAAAAGAATACTTATGCAGGTTTCTGATAGCCTGCTGTTTTGTAGTTGGCCTGACCGGCTATCACACCGCGCACGCCGCCAATTGGATCAGCACAATCGCCCGCACGCCGTGGAATCAAATGCACATGCGGATACATTACAGTTTGTCCTGCTTCTCGACCCATGTTGATGCCGATGTTAAAAGCATCACACTTGCCATCAGCTACCATGCGCCGACCATGCAACATGGCTGATTCAAAACAGTCCATGATTACATCATCGGTATTGTAATGTGGCACAAACAACAAATGGCCAGGGGTGACTGGGAAGCGGTCTTGAAACACAGCAACGTGAAAGTCACTAAGCTCATCTACTTTTAAATCCCAAGGTGCAATGTCTTGTTGATGTGCAATTTCTAAATCAGTCATTTGATTCCTTTTAATACGTTGATTACATCTTGTTTGTTACCAAACTGGTGTGGTTGAGAATTTGGGGCATGTGTGCGCCAAAAGTCTAATATCTGAAACAGCCGTGTGCTACTAGAAATTACTTGTTCTACCCAGGCAATCTTAGGCCTTGGCGACACATTATAAAATCTTAGTTTATTATACTGCTCATTTATTGCTGAGTCAAACATTTTGATATATGCCAATGCTATTTCGGCGGTATACATAAAAAATCCTGTAGGGTGTTGACCGGATCTAAACACATCTAACGCAAAGTCCACAATGTTACAATAAAACTGATCTCGATCTTGATTGATATCACCCACACCATTTACATAGTATCCGCCGAGAACTTGAATTTCGTCGGCTAGATATAAATTTGCTACAATACCAGTTTGATGAGTGTTTTTTATAACCAACAAATATTTTTTAACAATATCTTCATACTCGGCAATAGTCACTGTTTTGATTAACGGAGTCATATTGTGTTGTTGGCACCAATATTCAGCGTACCAAGACTCTGCGGCATTAAGATTGCTAACTTGAAGTATCACAGGTATAAATGAAATTTGATTTCTAACAAAAGTATTTGCAATCACTTCACTATCAAGTCCCCCACTGAGGCTGAGATATAGCGGTCGACCACTCCAGTCTTGATATAATGTTTGTGCAGTAAAATCACACGCTGATTGAAAATCCAATTCTTTGGTAGCAGGATTGTTAACTTGAAATGCAAAACGTTCCGGCGTAAGATTCACACTGCACCAGTCATTATGACCAACTGGATACCATGTATCAACGCTCATCTACTACTAACTTTCCAGACTCATAGTAGCGACTAAAACACAGTCTATTGGTTTGCACACTGCCACGATTGTAGTGATCATATTTGTGCTCAGTGTCTATGCCAAACAACACTGTGTCGCTGGGCACAAGAGACAATTGATTGCAGAATTGCAATTGCTTGTCGCGCCATTTGGTAAAGCTAGTGTCCGGGCTTCGGTCAGCCATTAGCTTGAGTCCAACAGCAGCTGATAGCTTGTTTACATACTGAGTGCTGTGATAGATTTGCATGCCGTCTTCAAAATCTTCCCTAGCAAATCTAATACCAATGCGCAAGGCATTTACAGGAAAACTTTTGCTAAGACTAAACACCACTTCTTCAATAGCAGGATGTGAAAAATCATAATGTTGATTTGCGCACACACCAAAGAAGGCAGCGTCAATCAACACAGGCACGCCCAAGTGATGGCATTTGTCTAAAAACTCCTGATTAAAATGTTCGTGTGTATTACCAGTATCAGCAAACGGCCAACTCACAATTACTGCATCATTTGTTTTGATATCATCAGTCTCTATAAATGCCCATTGATCCACATAGTGTCGTTGCCAGATACGTTTGTGGTAGATGTATTCTCCGCGGAACACTCTAAAACGCCGCTTGTGATGACGGATGTAAAAATTATCAAAGGCTTCAGTGGTACCTTGACTAAACGCCACAACTGGTAGGGTGTCCAAGCCGGCCACAGTGTTTAGTTGGCTACTCAAAATCCAATCTTGATATCGAGCACAGTAGTCGGGCACCACCGAATCGCCCAAGTCACCGAGTGCAGTAGATTGCAATGCTTGATGGGTTAGATCAAGTTGCTGTTGTTCCACAACACATTCAGCTGGCGCATAAGGCCGACCAATCAACTCAGGCTGTAATGGCAAGGTCATTCTTGTTCCAGTGCCTCAATGGCATTGTCGTATCCACGTTGGAAGTCGTCAGCATCTGCTTCGGCATCTTCCAATTTCAAATACGGATTGGCACATTTTTCTCCGGCCTTGGCCTGATCGTAGCCTTGCTGATAAGGCGCTTGGGCGTAAGGTACAATCTTAGACATTATTCGGCCCTTTCAATTTCAGTTGCTTCGCGAACCAATTCCAACAGTTCTTCTACGGTACTGACCAAGATCTTGGCTGTCTTCCAGTTGTCTTCGTCGTCTCTGCCGCCTACTTCAATCATGTAGCCATTGTCGTACATGTTGATGGTGAAGTTTTCATTGACCTTGGTCAACTTGTCTCCGAGTTTGTTAACTGACCCTTGGGTCTTTGCTTTTGCTTTTGCCATTTGATTTTCCTCTGTAGTTAATGTTTCAAATTCCTGTTTCAACTCTTCAAGAGCTGCTGCCAGTTCTGCTTCAGATACCTTTGGTTTTTGTCGAGCCATTTAAATCTCCTCCAAATGGTATTGAGAGTAGGGATAGTTCTCTTGCAACCATTCCAACAATCCTTCTTCAACTGGCAACTGAATGTCGCCTGATTGATTGGTAATAATTATCATCATCGTGGTGCAAAGTCCTGTTGTAGTTTGATGTTGTCAAAGAATTCTTTTTTCACACTTTGGTCTAACTTAAATGCTCCGTGTAAAACTGTGGTTTGCGTAAGACTAGAGTGTGCCATAATACCACGATTCTCACAGCATCCATGTACCGCCTGGATATAAACCGCGACATCTTTTGATCCAGTTGCAAACTCAATCTCCCTAGCAATATCCATACATAGTTCTTCTTGGAGAGTCCCACGTCGGGCGCACCACTGCGCGATACGGGTGTACTTCGATAGACCAATGAGTGTGGGGCCAGCAATAATTCCAATATAAGCCACACCCGTAACCTCTCTCTCCTT
>Ga0181355_1000293_pt1 | contig 21117 bp, 28 predicted proteins | sample Fa13VDMM15DN_FD_130099 | JGI IMG/M metagenome (GOLD analysis project Ga0181355, IMG submission 130099) | Freshwater viral communities from Lake Michigan, USA - Fa13.VD.MM15.D.N | ecosystem: Environmental > Aquatic > Freshwater > Lake | place: USA: Michigan | collected 2013-09-23 | reverse complement strand
GTGTCCATGTTAAAATTCAGCGTAAGCGTAGCCGGGGGTGTTCCGCTTGATGCGCATCATCAGCGTCTGATCCAAGAGCCCCAAGGCCACAGCCGCGGAGTGCAGGCTTTCGTACATCACGCCTTCCACGAAAACCGGGCGCTTCCGCCCGCTGTTCTGCGACATCTTCGCCCGAGTCTCAGCGGTGTGCTTCTTCCCAAGCCGAGCGTAAGCGATCTTCTTCCGGCTTTCCAAGCCGTGGGTTTTTCCAGCGAAGCCTGAGGTGGTTTCCAAGTTGGTCATAATGGGTGGTGGTTGAAGCGGGGAATCCCGCTCACCCGAAGTGTGGCGATATTAAACAAAGAATCAAGGGAATAATGCTGAAGAGAGTCCGGATTCCCCCTGCCGGATTCCCCCAACCCAAACACCCAAGTGTAGTGGTGGTGATGAGTAAAACCCTATTCCAAGTTCAACTCCTAGAACCCAAAATGCGTTGAAAAAATATGAAGCGTAAAATCTGTGGGGTAGTGAATGTCTATTATTAATATACACTCTCTACACTAAATATAGTAAAACCTTGGTTATCAACTGATTTGGGTCCGTGGTGGTTCTCTTTTTCCCTCTACATTTTCCCTATTCCACTCAACACCACTGCACCAAATCCAAACCCATCAATTTCTCACAACACCTTGGTTACCAGCCACCCCCAAGTTTGGGTCCCCGAATACATACATCCACACAAAAAACCAACTCCACCTACCAAACATCGTGTTTTTCGCTAAAATGTCGAAAAAGTGGGGTGTTTGAACACCGCACGAAAACGGCTCTTTTTTCAATAAAAAGCCCCAAAACCACCCATATTAGACTTAAAAACCACCTATATTAGACTCATTCAGTGGCATCACCACTCTCACCACTTTGGGTCTACCCCCCAAAACTACCTAAAAAAGGCTGTACCTAAGTACAGCCTTTCCCTCATTCTGTGGTTACCTCCACGCCCATTTTCAACCCACGGATTCCTCAATAGCACGTGAAAACTTGCGGAAAAGCACCCACCGGGCGCTCACATTGGACCGCTGACCCCGCACCAGATACTGGGGAAACTTGGCCGCCAGCTTGGCTAAACTAATCCCCAAACTCCTTGGATTCACTGCCATGGTCCTAAAGACATTCCCCCAACTTGGGTGATCGGCCAAGCTGGACCATAAAGTCGAGGTACTAATGATGAGGGAATCCTCGTCCTTATACCAGTCATTTTCGGGCATATGGGACTCTTGGAAGTGAGCCTTGGACCAGTAGGACAGCACCTCCAGCAGCCCGTCTGTACCACTATTTTCTTGGGCAATCTCCTTGGCTTGCCCGTGCACCCAAGCAGGCATCCCGAACCTGTGATGCCGGATTCCGGAGTCCCTCGCCCCGTGCCCGGAGTCCTCACCCTGATCACCCACATTTGGATCGCCGTCCTCCACCACCGGAGTCAAATTCGCCGTCAACAGCCACGCCAGAAAGTGTGGCAGCTCCTCATTCAATTGGGCATCCTCGACGGGAACCCATTGGTTCTGGGCCAACACCAGAGCCAGCAGCTTGTCCTCGGCCGAGTTGCTAAACGACGGCAGTGACTGAAGAGATTCGGGATCATCGTTCAAACTAATCACCAACCTCCCATGCCACGGCATGTCGAAGCCCACCGTCCGCATGGCCCTGCACTTGACCTTGTGATTGGCTACCACCTGCTTCAGGAAGTCGCCCATGCGTGCCACCTCCCGTGCACTACGAAGATTTGGGTCACTCATTTCCCAGACTGGGCAGCGGACGAGTTCGCTGGAGAACTCATCGACGCCGAGCATGTATTTCTCGCAGTTGCCGCACGCTCCGAAGATCTTGCCTAGAATCGTTTGGGCGAAGAACGTCTTTCCAGTATTGGATGGCCCGACGAGCACGAGGCCCAGACCGTACTCCACTCGACCCGACAAAGCTGTTTGGTAAAAGTGTTGTAACCACCTGAGTATCTTCTGCTGTTGATCAAATACATCATCTCCGAACATGCGATTGAAGTATCCAGCGAGCCATGGGAAGTGCTCGCCGTATCCCCCCGCGAATTCTGCGGGCTGCATCGGTGTACGATTCTTGGATACGTTGAGCATCGTCTTACCATCAATCTGCACGATGTCGTTCTTGCAGAAAAACATGTCGAGCACCCCGTCGATCATCTTGGATTCCTGAATCAGGATCAAGGCGCGCTCTGCCGAGCTGACGTGTTCGGTGTCCTCCTTGGTTCGTGACAGGCCAAGGTTGGCAAGGTGCATCAGGACATCGTCCTTGGCCGCCGCGGAGAATGATCCCACTTTGGTTCTGCGCATGTACCGGGTGTTGGATGAGTCGAAGTAGAAATCTCGGATCACGGAGGTCAGCAATGTCCCCGACGTATCCCGGACCCAGTCGGTCCCGAGTAATTTGGACCACGGGTAGAACGCGGTGTCTCCGGTGAAGCAGGTCAGTCCTTCGGGCCGCACGATGACCGAGATCGAGTCGCCCCCGTCCCAGAATCTGGTGCCCCGCGCCCCGATGTCGAACGCCATCCACCCGCCGGGCCAAGCGTTTGGGTACTTCTCGGACAGGGCGTCTCGGATGACCGGCAGGGGAATCTCCACTTGGTCGCCGTCGTTTTTGAAGTTGTGTTTCTCAAGGATTCGGAGCGCCCACGTCTCCACCAGAACTTGGGGGAGGTAGGATTCAAGGTAGATCCACCGGCCGCCGCCCTCGAAGGTGAGTTCCGCACGAGTAGAATTTGGATCCAGACCACGCGCTAGCCAGTTGGCGTTCACCTCTTTCTCCACCATGCACAAAAGCTCGCTTGCGTGTTGGTTCCCCGAGACCGGCACCGGCTGCTCGAACAGCCAGAATGCTCTAATGCCGCCGGAAAAAGTCGACTGGAGGAAAGTGGGACGCCTGTTCTTGGGAAGCTTGTTGGTCTCTCCGAGGACTCCGTCGAGGTCGGAGGGGCAGTCGTAGTCGGCGCAGTAGCCCAGTAGTTTGGCTGCCTGATTCGTCTTGGAGATGCGGATATTCTCGTTGATCCCGACCGTCATTGATAGGAAAACGTGGTTCGTGTTCTCCGACTGGCACCAGTCGCGGAACGCCTTCTTGCCCGGAAACGTAGGACGTTCGAGGGCGGGCGGGAGTTCCACCAGTTTGGCTATCTGAGACTTGTGATTGGGGATGGCGGGTAGGTAAACGGACATGACGAGATTTGGTTGGGGATTGAGTGCGGTACAGAGACGCCGGAAACGCTCGTTTGTCTAATTGAATAAAAGACAAAAGAGATTTGACAGCCATCTACTAATCTCTACTCTAATCTCGCCATGAGCAAACCAGTTGACCTAGAAACCATGAGAATGTCCATCAGCGTGATGGTCCCGATCCCTCTTCGGGAGAAACTGCGCCTAACGGCTGCGGCGGAAGGCATCCCGATGGCACGGTTGGTGCAGGAGCTGATCGAGGAAGCGTTGGCCATCCGCGCGGCCATTGAAGAGGAAGAGAATCGGTGAGGACCGCCTGTCTTTGGGCGCTCCGGCTGACGACTGCCTTTCTTTTAGTCGTCTCTTGGCTCGCCCTCTTGTTTTGGATGATCCACAGCTTTGCCCCTTAAACCATGAGCCGCACCTACATTGGAATCGACCCCGGCCTGTCCGGCGGCATTGCTTGGGACAGCGGGAATCTTCCTGCCGGAATCCCGATGCCGGAGACTGACACAGACATCTGTGAAGTGATCACCCAGCTGGCCATCGAGGGGGAGAACAGGAATCTCACCTTGGTCATCGAGGACGTGCCGAAGTACGTGGGCACCAATATCCCGGGCAGCTCCGTCTTCCCTTTGGCCTTCAACTGCGGACTCATCCGCGGTGTCGCCCTTGCCCTCAAAGTTCCCATCATTTTGGTCAAGCCCCACGACTGGCAGCGCCACTTCCGTTTGGGGACGAAAAAAGATGCCGGTTCCACCACAATCTGGAAGAACAAATTGAAGGGGGAGGCGCAGCGCAGGTTTCCCCATCTGAAGGTGACGCTCAAAACAGCGGACAGCCTACTAATTTTGGCTTTTGCCCGGGAGATGGCTCTCGGGTAGTTGGTGCACGGACTGTAAGCGACGAGAGCAGTTGTCAGGGGTTTCTCTTTTGCTCCCCCATTTTGCAGTTGACCCGGCAGCTGTGGCGATCCGTCGCCCGGGAATAATTTTCAAATTGTAAAAACCTCCCCCTTGATTATTTTGACAGACCATGATGAATAAAACTGGCTTGTACTCGAATATCAACGCGAAACAGAAACGCATCGCCTCGGGAAGTGGCGAGAAGATGAACAAAGTTGGATCAAAGGCGGCGCCGTCGGCCAAGGACTTCAAGAACTCAGCGAAGACGGCGAAGAAGAAGTGATCGGGTAAAAAGTAAAGTGCGGTCGCACTTAAATTATTTCGTAAAAATCGTTTGACGACTTAAAGTCAATCTGTATTCTCACCCCAGCGACCAACCACTTTTGGATAAGCGACGTGAGTCCGTTAATAGCCAAGGGAAAAATGTGAGTTCCTGCATATAGCGTAGACCCGGCTGCGTGGCGATCTGTCGCCCGGGACATTTTCTTCTACTACAAAACACCAACTACAATGACCGACAAACCAACCACACCAATGCCGACCGTCCACCTGAACGGCACCTCCCATAAAATGCTGTCCCGTGGGTATGACGACGCGCATTACGCGCTGAAGACGTTCGTCAAGGCGTTCAGCCACACCGAGTTCAACGCCCGCGATTATTACGTGCAAGGCTCCGAAGCTTGGCCTGCCGCGGTTGACGCTCGGATGGAGATCAACCAGAAGATCAAAGAGATCTCCCAGTATTTGGAAGCGCACATGGACCACTTGGCCGACCAAACCCCGAAAAACTAACAGACACTTTTATGACCAACGAACATTCAAAAGCAATGATGACCTACGCTGGTCAATTATATGAAGCCTACATGAAAGGCTGCGGCGGCAAAGACTGGCTGGACCAGCCGTTCCCGACGTGGGCCGAGTACGTTTGCAATCCCGAGAACAAGCGCCGCGTTGAGGCTTGGATCGACGTGGCCCGGGTGGCCATCAAGATCGAAGCGGAGGTGCGCGACGGGCAGCTATGACTCCACGAACCCCCACACCCCGAACTGATGCAGCTTGAAAAGCTGTATCATCGGACCCGTACATTGACGAAATGCTTGGAATGGATGTGCTCGCTGAGACGATGGAGTCCATGGAGCTGGAGATCATCGACCTCAAAGCTCGGCTCGAATACTTTGAGAAGCGCGCCGAGAAAGCGGAGAATGCACTGATCGACCTCAAACTTTTTGGAAAAACGTAACCACAACCATGAACCCAACCAAAGAACCATTCACGCCGTTTCCGAAACTGGCCCGCTTGCAACGCGAAGTCATCATCACAGAAAAAATCGACGGCACCAACGCACAAGTCTTCATCACGGACGACGGCAAAATGTTGACCGGCAGCCGTACCCGGTGGATCACGCCCGAGGACGATAATTTTGGATTCGCTCGTTGGGCCGCCGACAACAAAGACGAGCTGATGCAGCTAGGGCCCGGAAGCCACTTTGGTGAGTGGTGGGGCCAAGGCATTCAGCGCAAGTACGGCCTCAGCGAGCGGAAGTTCAGCCTGTTCAACGTCAGCCGCTGGTGCTTGCACGGTGAGACGCCGACGCAGATACCGTCCGCTGACCCGCGCATCGTTAAAATGCAGGACGTTCTTCCGGCCTGCTGCCATTTGGTTCCTGTTCTTTGGCAGGGGTTGTTCACGGCAGCTTGGCCGGAGCAGATGCTGAATCGCTTAAATAACGGGGGCAGCGTAGCCGCGCCCGGATTCATGAATCCGGAAGGCATCGTGGTGTTCCACGTAGCCGGAAACGTCGGATTCAAGATGACCTTGGACAACGACGGAGTGCCAAAAAGCTCTTTAAAATCATGAGCATCAAAAAAATGCCGTGGTGCGTGACCTGCAAGTTTTGGGCACCATCCGACGAGCAAAAAATCTCTGGCTGGTGCCACGAGCATCAAATCGTTGCGGACTCTGACCATTGGTGTGAGCGGCACAAGCAAGTTATTACAAACAAAGGCACGACCATGACTCCAATCTCTGAGACCGTGCGAGCGGCTATCTATTTCGCAAGATACAATGAGTCCAACCTGTCTGAGTATTGCTGGTCGTCCGACAAAATGGAACGCGAGGTAACAGACGAAGACGAGTTGCGCGCACACGCTCAACTAGCCGCCGCCGCCCGAATTCTGGCTGCCGAGGTCGAGCGGCTGCGCGGAGAACTAAACAATAATTGAACACAGTGGACAACCCAATTATCACTATAAAACATTGCCGATCCAACTGGGATCAAGAAAATCAATACGCGCCGGTCAATATTACCAACAGCACGTATCTTTGGGATGCCGAGGAGCAATCGTATTGCGACGGGGGCGGTTCGTGTGGCGGGCATGGGGCAAAATTGCAAAATGGCAAATGGTTACCCTCATGGACTCCCGCAGATTCCGACGACACCCAATTCGGATCCAAGTGCTTCGGCACTGCCATCGAAGCCATTCACGAAGCGTATTCCACTTGGTCATGACCAACACAACCACAACCATGATTCCACCTACAAAAAGCTACCACGTCAGAAACCGCGTTAATCCAAGAATTGTTTGCAGAGACGGAGTGTCTCTCAGTGTTCAATTTGGTGGAGATGCGCATTGTGAGCCACAAATAGATCAAGATTGTCCTTGGCAAGATTATGATTCCGTCGAAGTCGGATACATTTGTGACGAAAACAATAAATTTATCTTTCCTCCGGATCATTGGGGATCCTACCAATATGACTATAAAGTTATGATTTGGGCATGCGTGCCCGTAACATTTGTGGAGGCTTTTATCGACAAACACGGGGGAGAGGTAAGAACAACACAACCACAATGAACGAACAAAAATATCTCGACCTCCTCCAGCAGGTCTATCAAGAAGGTGAATGGCGATCCGACCGCACCGGGACGGGTGTGAGTTCCCTCTTTGGGAACCGAGTCGTCTATGATCTGGCGGATGGATTCCCCCTCCTGACGACCAAGAAAATTCACTGGAAGTCGGTAGTCCACGAGCTGCTTTGGTTTCTAAAGGGCGACACGAACGTGCGATACCTGCAAGAAAACGGTGTGCATATTTGGGATGAATGGGCGGACGACGAAGGAGATCTCGGGCCGGTGTACGGCTCCCGCTGGCGCAACTGGGCGGGCACCGTCGACCAGATCCAGAATCTGATTGAAGGGATCAAGAGTGACCCGTTTAGTCGGCGTCACATTGTCACCGCTTGGGATCCCGCGGAGATCTCCAACATGGCGCTCCCGCCGTGTCACTGCTTCTGGCAGATCTACGTCCACACCGATGGCACCATGGACCTTCAATTAATGCAACGCAGCGCCGACATATTCCTTGGGGTGCCGTTCAACATTGCAAGCTACTCACTCCTGCTGATGATGATCGCCCAAGTGACCGGCTACCGCGCGGGCCGCTTCATCCACACGATGGGGGACGTGCATCTCTACCGAAACCACGTGGACGCCTACCTCATCCAAAAGGACCGCACCATTTTGCCGACGCCGACCGTGACCCTGAACTACGAAATCAAAAGCATCTTCGACTTTAAGTTTGAGGACATCAACCTCGACAACTACAACCCACACCCCGCGATCAAAGCTTCTGTCGCTGTATGAACTGGCAACCCATTGAAACCGTTCCCAAGGACAGAGAGTTTTTCGCCGTGTGGGGGGATCCATTTGAACCGGGGAAAGAATCAGTTGATCTGTTTAGATACGATGAAAAGCAGGGTCAGTACGTCTTATCAAGTTACGGAGGCGCTGTGTATGTCCCCAGTAACGAACTTTTTGCTTGGCTGGAGATCCCAAAATACGAACCATGAACCCCCCACCAATCTGCATGACCTGCGATCACTGGCACCCACATCACCCATTGGATGGTTGGTGCACTCGGTTCAATGCGCCTGCATTAAGCACTGAAACCTGCTTTGAGCATGTGCCTATCGAAGTTAAGCCAACCCCACAAACTAATGAAAATAATTTATAACGCGATTGTCGCAATGGACCAGCACGGTCGAATAGGCCGGGACGGTAAACTCCCTTGGGCCAGCCCCGAGGATCTAAAGCTGTTCGCCTCTCGGACGAAATTCGGCACCCTGCTTATGGGTCGCAAAACCTTTGAGTCGCTGCCTAATGTGCTGCCTCACCGGCATCACGTCGTCCTCAGTAAAGATGAAGAAAAAACCTGTGTATTCCCAAATACCGGAGAGTTTGTTTTTTTCCGTTCTTCAGTTGAAAGCGCAATATCGACTTGTAATGAACTTAAAAATCCTGTTTGGGTCATCGGCGGGGCTTCCATCTACAAGGAATTCCTCCCGATCTGTGAGTCTATCGTGGTCACCCATTTCGACATCATATCAGTCCCATCGCCCGGAGACGTGTACATGCCAGACAGCTGGCGCACGATGTTTCCAAATGCAGAAGTTGAGCTAAACGAACACGATCTCAACATCTTTAGATATTGGAGAGGCCCGACAGTCGAAAACAAGGTGATTGCTCAGATCAAACAACGGCAAGAAGCCGGATTAGCCAAGTACGGCACCTCGATGCGCCGCACTGATTTATCCGTCCACGATTGGATTCAGCACGCAAAAGAAGAGATGTTGGACGGCGCCATTTACTTGCAAAAACTCCAAGACCAACTAGAGCACACCAATGAAAAAAATTTACGTTGAGACCGAGTGCCACCCAAACGTAATCGTTTGCGGGTACTACGTCCCTACCGACATTAGCCCGTATTCCGGCCGGGTGACGGACGGCTACGTGGACGTTGACTCCCTCAAATTGGAAGGCGACCCCACCCAAATCCAAGAGTTCAAGGACTCCTGTGATTGGGACAACCCCTCTTTTCAAAAACGGGTCGACTGCCGGAACGAGTGGGCGCAAGAATTGGCGGAAACGTACCGAGCCAACGAAGAAATCGAAGAAGACCTAGGAGATTTTGAATCAGACGTATGAACAAAACCGTATCAAGACAACGACTACACCAAATCAAACTCAAAGAATTGGGGAAGTGTGGCCTCTGTGGGAAGGATCTGCATCCTGTCCTCAAAAACTGCCCGCCCTGCGCGGAGAAGGCAAACATACGGCTGCGTGCCAAGAAGGGATATAAGCCAAAAGTCGCAGGCGGCCCGGGGAGACCAAGGAAGATCTTGGATGAGACCGGAACCAAGGCTACGACGGAGACCGAGCTGAAGATGTCTAAGGCTGCTTACTCTTTAAGTAACCGCGCTCTAGCCCAAGACTTGGGGGTGAGCGAAGACACTGTGGCAAAGTATCGAAAAATCTACGGGCCGCAGGCATATAAAAAAGCCGTGACCGATATTGGTATGATGATGTCTGTGGCAGACTACTCACTTTCGGACAAAGAGCTTAGGTTCCAACTGAACGTGTCTCGTCCGACCCTTAGAAAATATAAAAAAAAATATGCACCCAACTCTTAGACCCTATCAAACAGAGCCCGTCGACTGGCTCACGAAACAAGAACGGGGATTGCTCGTCGCCCCGGCCGGCTCCGGTAAAACTCGGATGGCGTTGACCGCCCTCGCCAGAATCCGGATTCCTAATTCCAGATTCCTGTGGCTGGCGCATACCCGAGAGCAGGTGTCGCAGGCTCAGGCGGCGCAGGCCGATGTCTGCCCGGATCTCAACATTGAGTTTGGGTGCTACGCCGGGATGGACGACTCCGTCACTTTGGGTATCCGGTACACCCACCTAATCTGCGACGAAGCGCACCACCTAGCCAAGACCTCGTGGGGGAAGATCGTTAAAGAGGCCGACCACAAATTCCTTTGGTTGCTGACGGCCACGCCTTTCTCCGGTGACTGGGAGAGCGATCAATTTATGCGCAACCTGTTCACGAACTACCATGTCCTCGATGTGGCCGATGTCCGTGACGCCGGTGGCCTCGTTCCGACTCGTGTCAATTGGTATAAGACCAGTTCTATGGAGGACGACGACCTACAGAAGCGCGTCGACAAACTGGTCGAGCATAAGATCGAGCAGATGCTCCGGTTCAACAAAAACCTTGGCCATACTGCGGCCCTGCAACGGGCTACTTGGGCGGTCAACCACACGCATGGGATCGTGAATTGCAACCAGCGAAACTCAGCGGTGATACGAGCGTTGAACGACTGTCTGAAAATTCCGGATTCCAGAATCCTGATTCTGGTGAACCATGTAGAGCACGCGGAGAACCTGATCAATTTGGACCAACAAAATTTGGCTGACGCCTTGGTCCACGGGAAGACGCCGCTAAAACAGCGGAAGGCGAAGCTCCAAGAGTTTACTACGGGCGACCGCAAAATCCTTTTGGGTACGGCTTCCCTGTTCGGCGAGGGATTTGATGCTCCGATGTTGTCGCACCTGATCAATGCCGCAGGCGGAAAGTCTCCGATTCAAATTGTCCAACGAGCCGGACGATCCAGCCGGGTGGCTGACGGCAAATCAATGGGGTACGTCGTGGATTTTTTCGATTCACATTTACGCACGCTTTCTAACCACCGCATTATGCGCACAGACATTTATCAATCCCTCGGTTACACTCAAACCTGCATCTCATGATGATCCCCTCAGAAATACCACCAGAAGACCCCAACGATAAATCCATGGAAATGCTTGGATGCCTGCTTGTCCTTGCATCCGGGGCTGTTATGATCGTTTTCTTTTTCCTCCTGTACGAAGTCATTTTCTAATGGGCAAACCAATTCCACCGAGTCGGGCCATCCTCAAAGTCGCGATTTCTATGGCGATGCGGGCTGGCGACCAAGAAGAAGTTCAACGGCTCAAGTGCCTCTACCTCCAGCTTGGTAAGAAGTTCGGAGGCAGGCGAGGAAACGCAGTAAAAGAAAAATTCACTTTACATCAGAAGAGACTTCGATTAGCAAACAACTCCGGGACGATCCGGAACAAACCAACCACATGTACAACGAAACCAATCACTCTGAGCGGCAACATGCCGCCTACTCTCCCTCCAAACTAAAAGCTTTGGAAATCTGTCCTCGCTTCCAGCAGGACAACGACGCTCCTCCCCACCCGATCACTCTTCGGGGCACGGCGATGCATGAAGCCGTTGAGGCCGGGACTCCCGAGATCGAAGGGTTGTCGGATTACGAAAAGGAGATGGTCCGGTACTGTTTAGATTTCCAAGCAGAGTGGAGCATGGATCCGACGTGGGTCAGCTTTCCCGAGATGAAGCTCACCACGCCCGGCGGAAACTTTGGGTACTGCGACCAGCTCTACATTCGGGGCAAAGAGGCCATCCTGCTGGACTGGAAATTCTCCACCCGGGTCCAGACCGCGGTTGAGGATAATGTGGCGGCTCAGGCGTATTCTTGGGGCATCCTCAACGACTGGCCAGACATCACGGAAGTCACCGTGTACTACGTGTATCCAAGGCTTGATTTAGTCAGCACTCACCGGTTCACCCGGGATGACATGGACAGGATTGAGCTGCGGGTGGAGACGATCATCGCCCGAGCTAAGGCGAACTTGGAGAGTCAGGAGATGCCTACCGAGGAAGGCTGCTTGTATTGCTCCCGGAAAGCGACGTGCTCTGCTCTTCACAAGCTGGCCTTACCGATCCACAACGAGTACAAGAAAGACGAACTCACCATCATACCCGAGTACCATGCCAGCCAGATCAGCGACCCGTCGGCGATGTCTAAAGCAATGGCCCTCGCCACGATCATGGGTGAGTGGGCTGACAGCGTAAAATTCCACGCGAACAAAATGCGCCGGGAGACCGGCCAAGAAATCCCCGGGTATGTTTGGGCAAACCGGGAAGGCGGGCTCGCCGTCGTGAACCCCGAGGGAGTCGTAACTTTGGCTCTCGAAAGTGGGCTGACCAAGGATGAGATCATGGCGACCGTCACCGTCTCGATCCCGAAGCTCTGTGAAGCTTTGGCGGACAAAGCACCCAAGGGCGAGAAGACTAAGGCTGCTGCCCGATTTAAGCGGGTAGTCGAAGACTCCGAAGCCGTCGTACGGCAGCCGGACACCCAGTTCCTCCGCCGCGAGCGGAAGACGAAGTACTAATTTCTCTCCCATTATAAACAACACGATACTACAACATGACAACGAAGCTCAAAAAAACCACCCCAACCACAGAACCAACCGATCAACTCGCCGTGCCCGCTGCTCCCATGAGTGGAATCGTCGGTGAGGTTGACGCGCAAGATTTCAGTCTGTGCTATCTCTCGCTCTGCCAAAAGAGCGGCCAGTTAGCCGACGATTTCAAGCCGGGTAACTTTGTGTTTGGGAAAGCGATTGACCTTGGAACCGCAGCATTGGTAATCCCGATTCGGGCGACCAAGTTCTATGAAGAAGATTGCCCATTTGGCACCGGCACCGGAGCCACGTGGACACGTCGGGCGGACATCCCCGAAGTCGAGTTTAGGGAAGCCGCCAACATCGACTTCCTTGTCCAGATTGATCAACCAGTGAGCGCCTTGAGCGTGACCTACAACAACGAAACGTGGGCCTGCGCCCGCTTCGTCGTCCGGAAGTCCAGCTACAGCATATTCAAGACCTTGGTGACGGACACATCAGGTTTTCTGAAGGGCGGCTTGTACACTGGACGCTATCAGCTTATCAGCGAAAAGCGTTCCAACGAGAAAAACTCTTGGTACGTCCCAACGCTGCGGGCTGACGGTCCGGTCGTCTCGGGCTTGATCATGGAGATTAAGGCATTGCTTCACATCTAGGAACGAGGATAGCCGACGGGTCCGATCCCCGTCGGTTTTACTTTTTTACTCATGAGGATAATCGGAAAGCCAAAGAGAACCGGCGTGTTGTACGGCCATTTTGCCGTTGAAGTAGTCACGGTGACCAAGAACCTTTGGGTCTTCTATCGGACCACATCTCCGGCTAAAGCCCGCATCGCAGCACTCGCCAAAAACTGCGCTTTGGAGGTGACCCGGGTGATCATGATCACGGAAACCCAGTATCTGAACGGTCTCCACAACACCGAAGTTTTGGAGAAGCGCCGTCTGTCCGCCCCCCAGCACCAGAGACGAGTGACTAGTTCGAGGAACGAACGCCGCGTGATGCTGACCAACCAGAAGTACCAACCACGAAGGAAAAAAGAGGAGCAATTAGTATCATGACAGCTATCGACTTTGAAAGTTATTACGACGAGGAAATGTCCATCACAACCTTGGGGACCAAGCGGTACTGCCAAGAGACGGATGCGTACATGGTTTCGATGTACAATCCGGAACTTCAGTTCTGCGGCCATCCATCGGATGCCCCTTGGGAGGAGCTGCGTGGACAGGATGTCTGCGCTCACAACGCCAGTTTTGACGAGACCCTCTATCTGGCCTTGGTCGAGAAGGGCATCGTTCCCGATGTCGATCTGACTTGGCATTGCACGGCCGATGCTTGCGCCAGTCAGCAGCTGCCCCGATCCCTGAAAGATGCGACCGCTGTCTTGTATGGGGCAAAGATGAACAAGTCCGTTCGGGACGGGATGAAGGGACGGATGCCCAAGGATCTGACGGTGACGGAGAATAAAGAGCTGGTTGAATACGCCGAGGCTGATGCCAAATATTGCTGGCAGCTTTCTCAAGATCTGTTTGGGTTGATGAAGCCCATCGAGAAGAAGCTTTCCGAGCACACGCGGATGATGGGGCGCCGCGGTGTCCCCGTCGACATCGAGCGGATCGAGGAATGTATTCAGGTGCTCAAAGGAAAATTGTGGGAGTGCTCCCGTGATATCCCGTGGGCCAATACTCTCGACGCGAAAGGCAAGCCTGTCCCCTTGGCTAGTCCGCTCGCTCTGGCCAGAGCGTGCCGGGACGCCGGAATCCAAGCTCCCGTGACAACCGCTAAGAACGACGCGCGCTTTGACCTGTGGGCCGAGGAGTTTGAATCCCAAGCCCCGTTTGTGGCGGCCCTCCAGAGGCATCGCAGGCTCAATCGGGCGCTGACGGTATTGACCAACATGCAGGCCCGCGCCGACGAGAACGAGCGGATGAGCTACGGTCTCAAGTATTACGGCGCGGAGGCCACAGGAAGGTGGAGCGGAGACAGCGGGCTCAATCTTCAGAACCTCCCGAGGGCAGCTTTGGAAGGCGTGGAAATTCGTTCGTGCATCAAAGCACCGGTCGGTAAGAAGCTGATCGTCCTCGATTTCTCGCAGGTCGAAGCCCGGGTTGCCATGATGCTCGGGGAGAATCACGTCATCTTGAAGCAGTTGGCCGACGGCGTCGACATCTATGAAGCGTACGCCCGGTCCATGCTTGGGTACACCGATCCTCGGCCGTTGAAAGCCGTCGATCCCGACCTCCGGTATAAAGCGAAAACAATGGGTCTCGGTCTCCAATTTGGTCTTGGCCCCAATCGGTTTTCGATACTCGCCAAAATGGACCTCGCCGAAGCGGAGAAGCTGGTGCGGGTCTTCCGGGAAAAGAATCCGGGAATCGTGAAGCAGTGGCAGCACCACGAATACGGATTCAAGCAGCAAGTCAGGCAGTCCTCCAAAGAGCTTCAGATCGAATTGGACAGCGGCCGGACCGTCCGGTACTTCGATCCGCAGATCACTAAAGAGGAGGGGATGAAAGCATCGACAAAGAAGAACGGGCCGCGGTACAAGTGGTATGGAGGAGCCCTGTTCCAGAACAGCGTCCAAGGCATCGCCCGGGACATCCTCGCCCAATCCATCCTCAATTTGGAAGCCGCGGGGCTGCCGGTCATCCTCCACGTTCATGACGAAGTCATCCTCGAAGTGGACGAGGCGACGGCTAACCAAGACTTCTCCAAGGCCGTTGAGATCATGAGCACCTCACCAGATTGGGCACCCCAAATCCCCTTGGCCGTTGAGGGGCATATACTTGACCGATACGAGAAATGAGCGAACCTCCTTCATTCAATAAAATGCTCCAGCTAGCTTTCGTCGAAGGTTATACCAAAGGAGCCGACCCCGAAAGACCGCGAGCACCTCAACAACTAATCGACGCATGGCTTAATCGTGAGTTCCGGATTTGGGTCCGTGGACAAGTGAGTGAGCTGAACAAACCAATTGATCCATGAATGACTCAGGGCACGAACTTTATGAAAATTTGTGCGTGCTCCGGGATCAAATCGACAACTTCATTGACAGGCTGAACCAAAATAAGATCAGCCCTCCTGACGGTGTGGTGGTATTGTACGTTGACCTTGGTCCGTTTGCGGTTGATATGTCTGACATCTACGAACTAGGGGAAGACTCAGAAAACACGCTCTTCCACATGGATATGGAGTCCGGAATCTGTACAAACATCGAAGAGCTGGCTGACGAAAGCGACGAGGAGGAGGAAGACTCATGAAGATATTATCCCTAAAAGAGATCAAATACACGGCCCCTTGGTTCGTTAAGGTGAGCCCGCGGCAGCCCGACGCCGATTACAACGTCCCCAAATTGTCTTGGGTGACGGAAACGCTGATTCCGTTCTATTTCAGCTGGATCAAGGGGCAGCAGCTCTCCGAGTACTCTGAGAAGTTTGACTGCGACGACTTCTCAACTTGGTTCCGGATGTTAGCCAAGGCTTGTCACCGACATTCTACGGGTACGGCTGAGTCCCTCTCCGTCTTCGAGATTTGGTACAACGCTCAGGGAACGGGAGGAGTGCACGGTAACCACTCGATCATCGCGGTGTACACGGGCAAATGGGTGTTTATCGAGCCCCAGAACGGAACCGTTTACGATCTCACCAAAGACGAAATTAACAGTATTTTCCATGTCATTGCTTAAACTCATCCCCATCGTCCTGCTCTGCTCCTGCGCCACGCCCAAGGACAAAGCCCCTGATCCGATTCTAATCGAACGGGGCGAAGTCACCAAATTGGAGTGGCCCAAGGTTCAGTATGAATAATAGGTTTACTTAAGCCAGAAAGTGCCTAGCTGGCGTCCCCGGTAATCGGTGGTGATCGTATGCTCGACTGCCCCGAGTGCGCTGAGAAGCAGTTCTAGGGTCAGCACGTCCACATCGTGCACGATCAGTTTGCCGCCGCTGTTCAACTTGGTGTGGAAAAACGCGGCCAATTCGGGAAGGATGTGATCCCCATGCTCGCTGTCGTGGAAGATCAGATCGTACTTTTCAGGCTGCGCTAGTTCCTCTTGACCCGACATCTTTTGGAAATCAATCTCCCAAAATGACCAAAAGTTGGTGCACCGATGTAAAAACTCAGTGGTGATGTCGATGGTCTTTACGTTCATCCCGGCAAGACGAATCGACATTGCCCCCATCCCAGTGAACGTGCCGACTTCCAGCGCGTTTCCGCCTCGGTATTGCTTGGCCGTCTCGTGGATTTCGATGAAATGCTGTCTCGCCGTGGACCAAGTGTCACTGTCGTCCCAACAATTGATAAGTTCAGCCACAGTAGTGCTCCAGTCAAAGTCTTTGGCCCCATTGTAAACGGGATAATTCCCACTCGTGTGGAATCCAAGCACCTCACTTTCGTGGTAGATCTTGTATAAATCGAGCACGTTAAGCCGTTTTTCAGCTATCGTTACTTTGTCTTGCATGACTTGGTTAAAGACGCACTGATCCCCGTATTCATTGTCGTAATCAAAGTAGTGTGCCTTACAGTAATCAAAAGTTGGTTTGTGATCTCTATGCGCTACAAACCATCCAGCGTTACAGTACGAGCGCGGCGGCAAACCGTACTGCCTCTCTAAATCTTGAAGGTCGCTTTTTTCACTGCGGTCCAAACAAAAGTACAAAGCTTTTGGATCGGGGATGTAGGGCATCAAATCAAACTTCCGAACAGGTCGCCAGTCACAGTCGTGGTACATGACTCGCTCGATGTCTGGGTAGATGTCGAAGATGCTAAATTTAATCGAGAATACCTTGTGAGTGAATCCAAGCGACGGGATTCCGTAATCCAGATGCTCTTCCGTAATAATCCGTGTCTCCAACCCTAAGTAGTTGCGCACGTATTCGGAAGACTTTTTTGCGTAGTCGAGATGTTCTCCAATTCCGATAGTGACAGCAACAGGTTTCATAAATTGACGTGAGTATAGCTTCTAAAAAGTAGACTTCAAGACACCCCATACATCGCGTGACCAACCATTTCTTGGGACACGGCGTATGAGGCTTTGGTGACGATGCGGTGAGCGGCACTCAGGCGCTTGGCCGCCATCTTTGGGTGAACAAAAATATCAGTACCAAGACCCATGGTACGAGCGAGATCGACGAGGATGGCTAGTGAGTCAAACTTGTCCGGGCTGCTCCCAATACGTTGTTTGAAATCCTGTTTCAGCTCGACCTGAATCTTGTCGCCCGTTCGGATCTCAAAGGTTCGTTCACACCCTTGGTCTAGCACCTCGTCATCGGACAGCTTTTTGATGTACGGGAGAAAGGTGCGGATCGAGTACGCCAGCTCCGAGGAAGCCGACGTGTACCGTTCCTTGGATGTCCGGATGTCCCCGGGTTCAGCGATCCGCTCAGACGGTGAAGCCGAGAAATACGTCCGGTGAATCCGGCCGTTCATCTCCTTCTCGAACGGGTAGACGAAGCCCGTTGACGAGCCCGTCGTATCCGCAGCGATCGACTCAGGGCCGATGCCCAAGGAGGCAGCTAATTCCATGACGTAACGCACCTGCCCCTGTTCTGGAGTACCTTTATCTTTCGTAATGAACGGGACTGTCCGGAATCTGTCGAGTTCCAAAAAGACTCTGCGTTTCCGATCAGGCGTGAAACCGTACCCAATGTGGCCTTGGCAGATCATGAATTTATCACCGCCGAACGCTGGGTCAATCCCAAGGATTGGGTACGTTCCTTCGCCGGTCCATTCGACCGGACCCGCAGCACCCAAGGAATCGACTAGTCGAGCTGACAGAATTGTGTCAGTTTTATCCTCGTCACACAGGAAACCAATCGTCATCCGCGCAAATGCCGCAGAATCGGTGCCCCCGTACGATTCCTCGTCCCGTTCGATGGAGGTACGGGACATGAGAAACGGGAACGGCGCCGGTGGAGACTTCGGATCCCGCTTGGGATCTTTCATATGCCGCCAGTTCCTGTTGGGCGTGTCCAATCCATTCAGATTCGTCATCCACCCACGGCGAGCCGTAGCCCAGCCCGGGGAATCTTGGTGATAGTCGTCGATCGTCCACCCGCCTTCCGGCCGGTAGAACTCCACCGATTTCCGATGCTTGTGGCTCGGATTCATCAGGAAAATGATCTGAGCAAAGTGCACGGCCTCCATCCAGTTGGAGTGAAGCTCCTCGTGGAAGATCGACGGGTCCACCGCGTTGGCTTCGTCTACTATCAGCAGCTTGAGGGGCGCCTTGATCCCGATGAGGGAATCCACCGCCGATTGCCCGTCGGCCCCGCGCTTGATGGCCACCAGCTCCATGCCGGTCAGCGTGTTCTTCACGGTTTTCTCGTCTGCCCCCATGGCGCAGAAAATGAGCCTTTTCTCTTGGCCCTGCAAGATCTTGAACTCACCGCCGACCACAGACTTGGGTTCGGTGTGGTAGATCGTCTTCCGGAAGAACTCAATAAGCTGACCGAACACCCGTGACTCAGATCCTTTGGATGTGGAGGAACAAACTTTTACCGACATCTGCCTGCGGAAAATGAGAAACATGGTCAGCCCAAACATCACGGCCGTTCCCGTTTTACCACACGATTTTGGTCCGCCTGCCATGTTGTAGTTGGCCGGGTGTTTACCAAAGGCGCTGCGGTTCACAAAGTCGTAGAAGAGACGGCTGGCCCAATGGTTGACGACCCGATGGTTTCCAGACGAACTGATCGACTTGTGCCACACCCATGCTCCACGAAATACGATGTTAATGAACTCAACCATGTGGCCAACTGGCCCCATCGGTCCGTAGTCAAACGCCCCCGGTGAATGCTTAGGTTGCCAATTCTGCCAGTCAGCAAACTCTTCCCGAATCCTTGGTTTGGTATCCGTGCTGAGGGCTTCGGCTAGGACGAAATCCCAGCCAACGATAGCCCCTTGGCAACAGATCCTCTCAATCTCTAAATCCGGGAGGAGGGAGATTTCTGCGTTGAGCTTTTCTTTTAGGATTTTCTGTATGGGTTCGAGCCCATACTTGGTGATGAGCTTACTCATGAAATAGAAAATTCTTACTCGCTAGGATCTTCTTTTTGTTTAGTTTTTGTCTTCGCTTTGGACGCGGCCTTCGACATCTCAATCTGGGATGCGCCACGTTGAAAGTCCAAGGTCTGATCGAGAAGTTTGCGACGAATGTCAGCGGCTGAGTTCTTGCTTTTGATGGAGCCGTCGAGGACTGCCATAGCAAGTTTCTCGTCACGCCGCGCTTCGTTGGTTTGAGCCATGTTGCCCAATTTGTAGAAGTTTTTCTGCTGGGCGATCTGCATCTCGTTGGCCGCTTTGGCCTGCGCGATTTGGATGTCGGTCTGCGCTTTCATTAGCATCGCCTTCGTCTTCGGATCCATGTCCTCTCCGCCTTCTTCCTGACGGTCGGCGGCTTCCTTCTCGAACATCTTGATCGTTTGCAGAATCTGCTGCTGCATCTGGGCCGAGAAGTCGAAGTAGTTTTGGATCTCCGGAGCATCCATGAGAATGGGATTCTCCGCGAGCAAAGCGAGGTGGGCATCAATGTGACCAATGATGGTGACACCTGCGCGAAGCTGTTCGGCGAGTGCATCCAAGGGATCCAAAGTAAACTTGTCGAACAGCCCTTGCTGAATGGCCTGCATCGTCTGGATGACGAACGGAATGTGTCCCACGCCGTTGGGGTCGATTGGCCCAAGGTGGGACAGATGGTCTTGCTCGGGGAGTACTAAGCGTTGACGGCCGGAGAGCATGTCGGCATTTTCCGAGTCGATCTTCTCCCGGAATCCGGAGTCCTGTTGCGGTTCGTTTTGATTATGCAGCGGCTTGGCCACCTGATGACCAAAGATTGAGGTCAGCCCCCAATTGGTCAGGGCATTTCTTTGGGTGGCTGTTTGGAGCAGTGGGTAGAACTGCATCGCTTCCTTCACGCGCATCAACTTCTTATCCAGTCCACCCGGGGTGTTGGCTGGGTTGATCGAGATTCGGTTGTCGGCGAGCAGGGCCAAGGGGAGTTGGTACTCCTGCAAGATGGCAGACAGGCGGCGCCAGAATTTCTCAGCGACTTTCCACCCGGGGAATCTCAGAATCTGCCCGTCCGCTTTTGGGAAGAACCAAAGCCTCTTGGCGAATGTCTGGCCCAATGGCTCAAAGAAGAGACGGACAATGGGGAGAATCTGAGATGATTTCAGCTCTGATTCCTTGGCTAGATCCGCATTCGCTTCCGCCGCCGTCCGTTGCACGCCGCCCTTATTCGGGGCGTTCACGGTGTAAACCCCCTGCATCCCGTCAGCGTGATTGGAGAGCCAGTTGACCATGCCGGTGGCGGCACTGGCGTCGACGTAGTTTTGGACCTGCTGAAATCCGCTGGGGAGAATGACCGAGTTGGGTCGGATCTGAATTTGTTCCGCAGCGGACCCCGAGGTAGCACCTGTCGACGCATAGACGGGGATCGACGACTGGAACGACGCCATCATTCCAGCATTATGGAGGATGTCCATGCTGCGGGCGTGTTCCTTCATATTGACGGCCATTCCGCGGATGCCGTCGATGGTTCCGTCAGAGCCAACGTGATCGGTGGCCAGCACCATGAAGTCGCTGGCTTCTTTATAACAGTACGGTTTTTCCCGGATGATACGCCACGCTTTGCCGGTGTCACAGAGCAGGAGATAGGAATACTGATTTCCCGAATCGTCTGGCTCGTATTCCTGCACCCAAACATGGACCACGCGGATTTCGGTCCGTTTGTACCCTTGCCAGATGTTCTCGCCCCGGCCGTCGTCCAGCTCTAGTTCTTCCAAGGATTGAAAGCGATTGCGAATCTCGTTTGAGTCACTGCTGTGGCACTTGCGCACCTCCAAAACTTCTTTACGATTCCAGCCGTGGATGGCTGCCCGTTTTTCGCCAACTTCACCACGAATGGCTTGGTACAGGGCCTGTGGG
>Ga0181355_1000288_pt1 | contig 21271 bp, 19 predicted proteins | sample Fa13VDMM15DN_FD_130099 | JGI IMG/M metagenome (GOLD analysis project Ga0181355, IMG submission 130099) | Freshwater viral communities from Lake Michigan, USA - Fa13.VD.MM15.D.N | ecosystem: Environmental > Aquatic > Freshwater > Lake | place: USA: Michigan | collected 2013-09-23 | reverse complement strand
TGCAAACCTCGGCGCTGAGGCCATTAAGGGCGAAGGCGATGGTATGAGCGACTCCATTCCCACAACCATTGGCGGCAAGCAAGAGGCCCGTGTTGCCAACGATGAAGCCTTCATCTCCCCTGAGATGGTAAAAAAGCTGGGCAACGGAAGCCCTGAAAAGGGGGCCAAAAAGCTATATGCCATGATGGACAAAATTCGCCAAGCACGCACTGGCACCACCGAGCAGGGCAAAGAAATTAACCCCAACAAATTCATGCCGGGAGGCTCTGTGAAAAAATACGCACCGGGTGGAACCACCACAGTACCTACCGGGGCCACGGGCTCCGAATCCAGCTTGTCCAACTGGGCTGGCGATTACGTGACCAACATGCTGGGTCAAGGCGCTGCTCTGGCCAACAAGCCATATGAGGCATACACAGGCCCCCTGACCGCTGGCGCTTCTGGTTTGCAAAACCAAGCGTTCAATATGGCTTCAGGGTTGCGGACACCCGGCGCAATTGGTCAGGCTGCAGGGACTGCGGGTGGTATTGCCAACTTGGCTGCAAACATGCAGTACACCCCACAGACCACATCGTTCCTTGGCCAACCCAATGTGTCTGGTTTAAACATGGCTCCATCTTACGGAATGGGCATGCCCCAGCGTGGCGGATCAGTCTACAACCCAGTCACTGGCGCAACGTCCCGCGATATGGTCCCCTTGTTGGGCAGCGACCCTCGTTCTAGAACGCCTGCCCAATTTTTAAACCCGGAAAGCCCAGAGCCTTTCGCCATAGATGGCGAGATGACTGGCGGCGTGATGCGCCCACCGAAGCCGGACTACTCCACCATGACCGCCCCACAAGGCGGCCCAATGGCCCGGGGCGCTCAACAGGGTGGCGATATTGCGCAGCAGTACATGAACCCATACCTCGAATCCGCTCTGCGTCCGCAGATGGCCGAGATGCAGCGTGTTGCCGATATTGCCCGTGTTCAAGACGCTGGCCGATTGACTCAGGCCGGGGCATACGGTGGCAGCCGTCAGGCCATCATGGAGTCTGAAGGCCGCAGAAACCTGCTGGGCAAACAGAGCGAAGCGCTGGGCCAAGGCTACGCTACAGCCTACGATAAGGCCATGCAGCAGTTCAACGCCGACCAAGCTCGTCGTGCGCAAGAGGCGCAATTCGGTGCCACGTTTGGCTTGCAGGGTTTGCAGACAGGTCTCCAAGGCGCGCAAACCCAAGGTCAACTGGGTAATCTGCAGTCGCAAGCCGATTTGGCGGGTCTTACTGCGATGTCTGGTTTGGGCGGTGTGCAACGCGGCATCGAGTCCGAAGGTATTGCAGCCGACAAGGCGCAGTTCGAGGAGGCTCGTTTAAACCCGTACAAGATGGTGCAGTTCCAACAGTCTTTGCTTTCCGGCCTGCCTCTGTCTGCGCAGTCGTACAGCATGCCGGGTACAAGTAACTTGCAGCAGTTTGCCGGTGGAGCAACTACGGTGCAACAGCTCTTGGATATCCTAAGTGGCAAGACTGCCGCCACCACAAAGCAATAAGGACAGATCATGCAGCAACCTAGCGCCCAAGGCATTGCCTCCCTGTTCCGGGGAAACCCAGCACCGCTTCAGCAGCGTATTCAACAGGAGCAACAAGCCAAACCCGGTTTGCCCCAAGACTTGCAAAAGCTGATGGCTTTAAACATTGTCACAAACGAAAAAGACGCCATGGCCAAGCAGCAGGCCCTGAGCCAACTTGCCCAGATGCAAGGGCCGCAAGGCAAGCCACCTACCGTCATGGAGTCCGTGCAGGAGCAAGCCCGTCAGAAGATGCAGGCCCAGCAGCTTCAGGCGCAGCAGCAACAGCAAGCCATGCAGGCCATGATGCAGCAAGCTGGCCCCGGCCCAGTTCCTGAAGGGACGCAGTTTGCCCAAGCGCAGCCACAAGGCATCGACGAGCTGCCCGTAGAGTTTGAGATGGCCGAAGGTGGCATCGTTGCGTTCCAGAGTCGTGGCTCTGTTCCAGATGAGAAAGAAGAATACGAAACTTCGTACGACCGAATGAACCGCAAAAACCGCGAGGAGGCGGAGCGCCCAGAGCGCAAAAAAGATAACGAGGGAATTCTTAAAGCTCTGGCGTTTTTGTCCGCGCCACTGGCTGCTGCGGGCGATGTCGTTGCATCCCCGTTCCGTGGTTTGTATGGCCTAACGCAGCACGGCGGCACCAGCATGACCCCGCTCATGGACGCTCGCGCTCGTTTCTTGGCGTCTTCAGAAAACGCGCCTGCATCAGAATCCGCTGTTCGCGAAGTTGCGGCCGAGAAGCCTGCGCCAACACAAGCGGAGAATCGTGGAGCCATCAACGCGTCCGACGCAGCAGGGCGCAGCGCGCCCCCCGCGCCAAAACCAGTGGCCGACCTAAAGGCGTTGGCCGAAGCTGATGCAAGAAAGAAGCAGGCTGCACGTCCGCCCGCACCTGTTGCACAAGCACCAGCGCCTGCGGCTGCTGCGCCGACCGCAAGCATGATGCAATCCAACTCCCCATTGGCAGACGAAGCCCAACGCCTTGATGTCGAGCGCATGCGTGCAGACCCGCAAGCCGCTGCTGCCAACAAAGAGCTGATGTACCAGTCTCGTATTGGTGCACCGGACACCACGCAGCGCGACGCCATGATCAAGCAGTTGCAGGAAGAGCGTGCCCGTCAGGTCGGCCCACAGGACTCGTTCGGCCAGCTCATGGAGTACCTTGGTCAAATCGCCGCCACACCTCGCGGCATGTCGTCGTTTGAGGCTGGCGCTGCTGGCTCCCGTGGTGTGCGTGGCTTGGAAGAGCAGCGTGCTCAGAAGCGCTTTGACCTTGGCTCCAAGATCATTGAGCAGGAGCAAGGCAAGATCGACGCCTCCCGCCAGTACGCCAAGGAGGTGTACGGTGTTGGAGAGAAGGAGTACGACCGCATCTTCAAGGAAAAATACGAAGCCGTTGGTCGTGTCGGAACCACCGAGATGGAGCGGAAAAAGCTTGCTCAGCAGGCCGCTCTTAAAGAGCTGGAGCTCACGCAGCAGGCAACGCTGCGCCGCGAGGAAATGGCGAAAGATATCAAGGTGGCCAATATCGGTGCGGCTGCCCGGACGAGTGGCGGAGCCGCGTTGACGCCAAACCAGCGCGCGGAAATTGCCAACAAAGCCAAAGACAACGTGCAGAACGAGCTCAAGACCAACATGCGGTTGCTGGCGGATACCCGCAAGAACCCGGGCCTCGTTGACACGATGGTGCAACGGGAAACCGACCGGTTGATGGCAGCGGCGGAGGGTCGTACAATTGCGCCAGCCCCCGGCGCAGCAAGCCCCGGCGGAACCACCCGTATGCGGTTTGACGCACAAGGGAACCCAATCAAATGAGGTAGCGTATGGCGATTGAAGCAGAACTGGCCGATGGACGAGTCCTTGAGTTTCCTGATGGCACCGACCCCAGCGTAATCCAAGCGACGGTCAAACGGATTCTGGCTTCAAGCCAACCTACCACGGTGCTCGGGAATGTCAAAGAGGCGTTCAAGGGCCTCGTGCCCGGCGCAGTTGGTTTGCTGGAAAGTGCCGCTACCGGCGCATCGGCGCTGCTCCCCGAAGACATGGAGAAATCCGCTCGGGAGAAGATCAAGTCGGTTGCTTCCGCTGCCAAAGCGCCATTTGCTGCAGCGCCCGGGTACGAAGATTCCGTCACCCGCAAACTGAGTGAGGCGGTGGGCTCCACAGCCCCGTTCCTTCTTGCGGGCCCGTTCGGTCTGGCGGGTCGCGCTGCGGCCGTAGGTCTGGGCGTTGGGGCCGGTGCCGGTGAATCCCGTACCCGAGCAGAAGAAGCTGGTGCCACTGGCGATCAGCGGAGCACAGCCACAGCACTAGGCATTATCCCCGGCGCGCTGGAAGCGTTTGCCCCGCTCCGAATCTTGTCCCGCATACCCACGGCGTCTAAAGCTGCAGGGGTTGAGGCCGTTAAGCGCGCACTGATTGCTGGCGGCGAGGAGGCAGCCCAAGAAGCTGCGTCCGGATTTGCGCAAAACCTCATTGCCAAAGGTATATACAAACCCGAGCAGGCGTTGATTGAGGGGCTAGGTGAACAGGCTGCCTACGGTGGAGCCACTGGTGCCATTGTGCAAGGTCTGATGGACTTGGCCCTTGGCCGTCGGGCACGCGGCGCAGCCCCTGCGCCCACTGGAGAGCAGCCAGCAGCCCCCAGCCTTCCCTTGGTTACCGCCCCGGGCGTTCAGGGCGAGTTGCTTGCGCCGGACGAGCGCGCCGCCCCCGCCGAGCCAGACCGGGACCTGTTTGGTAAGCCTGTGGTCCGCGCCCCAGAACCCGCTGAGCCACCTGCGGCCGGTGTGCCCGAAGGGCAGCAAGACCTTGGCCTTGACTTCCAGCGTGAGTACGCCGACATGGCTACGGAGCGGGAGCGCCTGCGCCAGCAGACCCAGACCCCAGAGGTCAAAGCGCGCGTGGCGGAGCTGGCCGAGCAGATGGCGCTGTACACCCAGAGCGACATTGAGAGCATCCGTGCCGAGAAGGAGCTGGCTGTCGCTGCAGCCGCCGAAGATGCCGCCACCCGCAAGAAGTTCCCGGCGCTGGCCAACGCCCCTGATCTGCTGACGCAATCCGATGAAGTCAAAGCCCGCACGCAGGGCGAGTTGTTCCCGGGCGAAGACCTTGGCACTCCACCGGCCACACTTGGCGCGGATATCGCGGAGCCTACGCTGCGCACGCCCAAGGAGAAGGCTCCCCTGCAGTACAAACTGCCGCTGCGCACGGTGCCAGAAGGCCGAGAGCCTAAGCGTGACCTGACGATTCCAGCCCGTCCGGGCGAGTTGTCCATGCAGAACGTCCAAGACATTGGCATTCCATTACGCGTTGGCATGCAGCCGTGGTTCGAGCAGAATGTGGTGGGCAAGACCGTGCCCGAGCTGCAGCAGCTTGTGAAACGCCAGCCTGAGCTGACCAAGGGCCAGAACATCCGGGCCAAGATTTTGCGTGAGCTGCTGGCACCGCAGCCCGCGCCGTTTAAGGAGAAACCCAGTGAGCCGACCCCTGCCCCGACGCCTGCAGTTGAGCAACGAGATGAGCCCCGAGCTGGTGAGCCAAGCGTGGGAGTTCCTAGCGAACCTGCAGCCCCCATCGTTCCTGAACCCGGAGCCGGAGTACCCGTTACCGCCGGAGCACCTGTCGCACCTGACGGACGCGGATTGGTATCTGCTGGACGGCCTGTTGTGCAGGGAGATGGCGCTCAAGGAACAAAGCCGGCTGCAGTAACACCTGCAAAAATACCCAAGCCCGTCCCAGTCGAGGAAGAAGCACCTAAAGCGTATGAGCAGTCCCCTGCTGTGGTTGCGCTGTCGCAGGCAAAAACTAAGTCGCAACTGGAATCGGCACTGGATGCGATTGCTCGTATTCGGCGGGACCCTGCGCATGTGGAGCATGAGGCAGTCAACGAGTTTCTTACGGACGCGCTGGCTGCCCCCGGGTTTGAGCCAATGTTTACTGCTGCGCTGGATCGGACCCGCCCACGTCAAGCACCTACTACGCTTCCTGCAGAACCTGCAGAAAAACCCACTGGCAAAGCCAAGCCCGCTCGCGCCATTCCTTCCGCGTTCTTCGAGCCTATTGGGGTTGACTCCCGCACGGGAGCGATAAAGCGCGGCAAGCAGATGCTGGTGCAGCCGATCGACGACAAGCGTGCCGCCGAGTACCTGAAAGCCAAAGAACAGGCTGATGAAGGCGATACCACCGACCTGCTGGCCCTGTTTGAAGAGATCGAGCAGGAAGGTGATGTTTCTGACACCCAAGGTGCGCTGTTTGACGCCAAAGGGAAAGTGACCAAGGAAGCCAAAGTTAAGGCGGAGCCAAAGGCAAAACCTGCACCAAAGGTGGAGGCCAAGCCTGAGCCCGTGGAGGCCAAGCCTGAGCCAAAAGCTCCAGCAATTGCAGAGTGGGCTGTTGACTACAACAAGCCGGGGTTTACCGCCGTATTCGGAGACGACAACATTGCGTTGTTCCGTGCGATAAACGCGTTAGGGAGACAAATTTATATCGGCGTTAACAAATCTCGTAATGGCCGGTACACCAACACGGAGATTGAATCCTACACAGGAGCTGATTTCACGCCAGAACAACGCAACACCCTGCTTGCCGCACGCGCTAAAGCAGTGTTTGAGGAAAGCAAGCGCGCCGCAAACGCCCCAGACGGCCCCTTTACAGGCGCAACCACCAATGTGGCCAAGTCAGACTCCGTGGACCAGCGGTACGCCGATTTGCTTCAGGACCTTATGCGAAGCATGGGGCTTGGCGATGTTCGCATTTTCTTGCTGCATCCCGAAGACATGCGCGGCCCGGATGCGCAAGCTAAATACAAGCTGTACAAGACCTATGAGACAGCGCAAACCGCGGGCTTTAAAGCCGGAGAAGAGGGCTCGACTCAGGTCATGGGCCCGGACAAGCGCGACTTTTACATTTCGTTTAAACCCGGCATGTCGGAAAATAAATCCATCGAGGTGATTACGCACGAGTTGGGGCACGTTATTCAGGCAATTGCGTTTAACAACGCCCCTGCAGATGTGCAGGTTGCCATCAGGAAGGAGCACGACGCGTGGGTGCAGTCGACCAAGGGGAAAACAGGTCGTGAGCTAGTGCAGATGCTGCGCAACCGGGAAACTGCCGATACCCAGATGTTGTCTGTGGCGGAGGGAAAAACTGCAGAGCAGATGTCCGCATATTGGAAGTCTTTCAGTGAGTGGTTTGCGGATAACACCTCGCGGTGGGCGTCTACTTCCGACAAGCCCGTGACCATCACGGAGAAGTTCTTCTCCCGCGTGGCGCAGATGATGCGCGATCTGGTTGCTGTCGTGACCGGCCGGAAATACCCACCGAACAAGAAGGTTGCGGAGTTTCTGGACGCCATGGGTCCCGGCAGCTCCAAGTTGTGGCTCACCGGCACGGATACGGCGGCGCAGCCATCCATGAAAGCCTCGTTCTCTACAAGCTACACCGCAGACGATGTGGTGGACAGCATGGGCGCTCTGACGCCGATCGACAAGCGCGGCGTGCTGGGCATGTTTAAAGGAGCACAGGACAGTGAGCGCAGCGCGGCCGAGCCGGGCCGTGGGGTCAAGTTCCGCGTGGCTGTAGCCGACTCCGCTGCTGCCGTTGAGGACAAGCTCAGCGGGCACTTTAACGGCGCTGTGCGCGACAGCATGGGCAAGCTCAACCCCATGGGCCTGTACCGTCAAGCGCAGGACTACTCCAAGCTGTTGCTGGCGTACTTCCAAGAAGGCTCCCTGCAAAAGGAGAAGGAAACAGGCCAGTACAAGGTGGTCAAGGCCGCTGATGGCAGTGCACCTACCGACGTGTTCCCGCTAATTTACGCATGGGGCGAACGCACCGGCCGCAGCAAAGAGCGCGCCGAACAGTTTGCCAGCCGGGTTATCGAAGCCTATCGTTTGGAGCAGGTGCTCAAGGAAAACCCTGACTTCCCCAAACACATCAATGACGCAGACCGTGCGCTGCTGGTGGCCGAGTACAACGCAGACCCAGCGTTTGCAAAGATGTCTGCCGCTATGGACAAGCCCCGTATTGCGCTGGTTGACCAGATGGTGAAGGTGGGCAGGCTGTCCAAAGAGCAAGGCGACGAGTGGAAGTCCGTGATTGGCTACGTACCGTTCGACCGCATTGATGACTTTGCCGAGCGCTTCACCGCAGTCAAGAAGACCACTGGCCGTTCCCCATTGATGCTAACTAAGAACCCTGAGCTCAAGGGTTCCTTCACGCGGCCCGTGGGTAATGTGTTCGAGAACTACCTCAACACCATGGGCTGGATGGTCGGCCAAGTCATGACCAACGATGCCCGGGTGCAAACTCTGCGCAGTCTGGAGGACTTGGGGTACACCGGCAAGCCTTCGCGCATGCCCGGCACCAAGCACCGCACGGCCAAAGCATACGTCAAGGGCGAGCTCCTGTACTGGGACCTGCCGTCCAGCTACGACGTGGCCGCGTTCCAAGAACTTAACCCGCCCAAGGCCAAGTGGCTGCAGGTGCTGGGCCAAGTGTCCAACGTGCTGCGCAAGTCGGTGACGATCCTACCGCCCTTCGCGCTCAAACAGGTGACGGACGACGTGCAGCGGGCCATCATGACCTCCGGCGTAAAGAACCCCGGCGCGCTGCTGCTCATGACGCTCTCCAACTTCGGCGGGCTGGCACTGGCCGAGCTGCGCGGTATCCGCCACCCCACCGTAAGCGCGATGGAGGCTCTGGGCTTGACGGGTGAGTTTGACTTCCAGCAGGGTAAACCCGCAGTGTCACTGCTCAAAGACCTCGGCTACCGTCCACGCGGCAAGTTTGAGACCCTTATGCACCGGCTGGAGGGCATTACCCGGGCGTCTGACTTGGCCGTGCGCAAGGCCATCTACGACCAGACCATCAACGAGTCCAAGGACCAACTGCTGGCACAGACCCGGGCCCGAGAGTTCATCAACTTCCGCCGCCGTGGCTCTTCCGATTTCGTCGGTGCCATGGTGACCACCATCCCGTTCTTTAACGCCTACATCCAAGGTATGGACGTGCTGTACCGCGCCGCCTCCGGCAAGGACTCCAGCTCCTCAGTGGGTCGGGCCCAAGCGCGTCGCATGTTCTACAACCGCGCGGCCATCGCCATGACACTGAGCACGTTCTACGCACTCGGCAAGGGGGATGACGACGAAGAGTACAACGAGATGGACCTGCGGACTCGGGACAGCAACTGGATACTGCCGGGCGGATTTAAACTGCCGGTGCCCACTGAACTGGGCGCGTTATTCAAGGTCGTCCCCGAGCGCATCGTCGAGTACATGCGCCGTCAAGGTACGCCCGAAGAGCAGACCGCATGGGAAGCCACCCATACCGCGCTGGCGTACATCTACGAGCAATACGTCGGCCGTGTGGTGCCTATCCCACAAGCTGCCAAACCTTTGCTGGAGGCATGGACCAACTATTCGTTCTTTACAGGGCGTGAGCTGGAAGGCATCTACCAAAAGCAGCAGGACCCCAGCATGCGCCGGGCGTCGAACACATCGGAGCTGGCCATCGCCATCTCTGCATTCAGTCGTGACGTAGTGGGTGTGGACAAAATATCGCCCATCTTGGTGGACAACGCGCTGAGCGGGTACTTCGGCTCGACTGCCGGCCTGCTGGTGGCCATGACTGACAGCCTGCTGAACCCAACGCGAGTTGACCGCCCACTGCACAAGTATGCGCTCCTGAGCAACTACCTGTACGACCCCGTGGGCACACGCCGCATGACTGAGTTCTACGACGAGCGGGAGAAGGTTGGCCGCGCCAACGCCACGCTGGCCGAACTGATGAAGACTGACCTCGACCGAGCTGTGGACTACGCGGAGAAACATGCAGACGTGCTGATGATGGAGTCGGCAATCAACTCGACGCTGGAGCAGCTTGAGCGCACCCGGGCGTATCGCAAGTTCCTTAATAGCAAGGACGCTGCTGCGGATATGTCTGCCACTGAGCGCGAAGCCGAGCTCAAGGAAATCAAGCAGATGGAGGTCGAGCTGACCGGCTGGGTGCGCGAGGCCAAGACCGCGATCCGTCAGTAAACGCGCCACACGCGGACGCCGTAGCGTCCGTACTCGCACCGGTTACGCACCTGCAGTCGTATCCCCAGATATTGGGCGTACGGCCGCAGGGCGTAATGAGCTTGGGTTTTGGTGGCCGTGGTGGGTAGAAAGAACGACGCCCCGATCGACAGGTGCTCCCACTGGATGAAGTAGTCCACCCCGTGAAGGGTGAACTGCCGTATCTCAAGCCTCGGGGGTAATGAACGCTGTTTCGTCGACACCGATGGCATCCCCATCAAATACGTAGCAACGAATCGCAATGCCGCTCAAGCCGCCCACTGCACCGGCACCGATACGCACGGGATGCGAGCGCCCATCGTGCTTGAGGTACTTGGCCTGTGTGAGCCGCACCAAGCTGTCGCGCACATCCACCTGCCGCAGCGAGAAGAACTTGCGGAACTCCGCAACGGACACGGCCAGCTCCCGTGTGACGGGATCGTAGCGCATGCGCAGCGGGCCCTTTGGAGACACTGCTGGGCGCTCGGGCAGACCCGCGCTGTTCACGGTGGGCGCGACAAGCGCGTTGTTCACGTTATCGTTTATGAACGCCGCCAATGTTTCTTGTGCGATCAGTGTGGGGTCGCCAACGTCTGCCTTGGTAGCTGACCTGCTGTCCCTGACCACGTTCAGCGCGTACTGGTAGATACGGGAGGTCTCAATGGAGTGCAGGCCCAGCCGCGCGGCAATCAGGGCTCCGACAAACGCGCAAGTAAGGATAGCGGAGTAGAACCGATCGGCTTGGTCGAGCTGCAGTTCTTCGTCAATCTTGTTCTGCATGTTGACCAGCAACCGGCGCACCTGCGGCATGTTCTTCAGGACGTATTCAATGTAGATCGGCCCAGCAAGACCGTAGTTGGTGTTGAGCTTGCCGAACACAGCGTCAATCTCTTGCTTCGTGGCACCTGTGTACTTGGGCACAGAAATTTCCAACACGCGGCGCAGCTCACCATCCGCAGTGCTCTTGTACTGCTGCAGCACATCCGTAGCCGAAGCGTTGCCAGATGTCAGGGTGATGTTGCACCACGTCGTGTGGTTGACGCGCATCTTGTTGCTCTGCGACTCCATGCGGTGCTTGCCCCGGCCAGAGGTAAACCCGTAGGCCATGTCAGACAGAACTTCGGCTTTCTCGTTGGTGATCTCATCGACCGTGAAGACCAAGCTGTTAACCATGCCGAGCATGTGCATCTTGGCAGCATACGTGTCTTCCTTCTTCATCAGCAGGTCGTCAGGGTGCCCGAAGATCGAGTTGGCCACCATCTGTGCAGTTGACTTGCCAGAACCTGACCCGTTGTGCTTCAGGTGAACCATAGCTCCCTTGACCACGTTGCCCTCGATCAACCGCAGGAGTGGCGAGCCAAACCCGAAGAACAGCGACAGCGCATGCGGCTCCAGCCCCGGGCGGTTGTAGAAGTTGGCGATCTTCTTCCACTCGTCCAGTGCGCCCGTGGGCTTGAACGCAGCGGCCAGTTGCCGGGTGCCGCTGGCAGGGGGTGCAAGCTTTGCGCCAGACGCGGTGTACTCGATCTCACCGACAACGAAGCCCAGCAGGTCAGGGGTCCAGCCCATCTGATTGCGGGTGCGGTTTGCTGCGTACTGCGACTGCAGCTTGCGAATTGCAGAGGCGAAGTAAGCCATGAGTTGCTCCAATTTTTTACCATAAGCGACGACCCCGTTGCGCACCAGCAAGTCACGCAGCTTCTCCGTGGAGAACAGCGTTGTAACAGGGGCGAAGAACCGGCGCACGCCGTCTTTGCGCATGTGCAGGTTGATGCCCACCATCTCACCGTCGCCACTGCCGTGGTCGTCTGAATCAAAAAAGCGTTCTGTTAAGTAGAGGTCGTCTGGGTATATCTCAACCTCGACCTCTTCTCCGTCTTTGTCCCGGTCCTTGCGGAACACCCCGCCGTTGGCACCACGAAAGTAAGGGAACGGATACGCCGGAATGGAGATAGCCACAGCCGGGGCTTCATTGTCCGCGTCCTTCACAACCACGTAGGCATCGTCGGTTACTTCGGCAGCCACCACGGTCTTGCCAATCAGCAAAGGAGTGGATACGGTCTGAGTGCAACCTTTGCACAGACTGCCATTATTGTCCTTGTACCACTGGCAGGTATACGGGCCCTTGGTCTCCGCAGCCTTTGCTTCCGTGTTGGCAGCGGTGTATCCGGGGTGCGCCTTGGACGCAGTGTGGATGGCCGTGGCACCGTCCTCGCACCGGATAGCAATTGACAGCATGCCGCGCCACAGCGGCTCGGCCAGCACAGCGGCGTCGACCAGTGCGTGTTTGATCTGTGCACAGCCCTTGTCCTTGAGACTGCGGGAGGCGATGCGCTGGAACGAGCACGGGGGGAAGTCCCCACCAGACATCTCACGGGAGGTGTCATCCAGCCCGAATTGTTTGGCTGCCGACAAGTCAACAGGGGCAGGGGGCAGGCACGCGGTGAACACGGCAAGATCAGTCGGCTGACCTTGGGCAATGATCTGAACGGGGCGGGACTGCCCGCCCTTGAAATTGTGGGTGCCCGGGGTGCGCAGGATACGCGCAGCGTCCGCAGTGACTGCGGGGTCGGCATGTAAGTTGTGCTGCGCACACAGGCGCTTGAGGGACTTGGCGCGGGGTATCCACTCGGCCGTGGGTACGTCGGCCGTCAGCGGCCAGTAGACGTGCAGGCCACCGCCTGAATTGACCACGGTAGGGCTTGGCAGCCCTGTGTCGGTAATGAATATGGAAAGTGCTTGTGCAGCGGCAGGTTGATCTACATACGGCTTGCCCGTGCCGCAGTCGAGATCAAGAAAGAACGCACGTAGGTACGCGGCGTTGTCTACGGTACGAGCTGAATCATCCTTGTACGAGGCCAATGCAAAATACGCATCAACGCCGTTGGAGTCCATACCAACACCCACTGCATCTACGTCATCAACCGTTGTTTGGAACGATTGCTTGACTACACCTGCCCGTATCCCCACCGTGCAATAAACGCCCTGAGTGGGCAGAACGGAGTTGAGAAAGTCAGTCACATAACCTCACGGGTAACTGGAACAAAAAAGGGGCGGCAGGTTGTCCTGCCGCCCCCACTGGGCGCGATCACTTACGCTTGAGTAAGCGGGTAGTAATCTTAGGGATGAGCGCCATATACCGAGGGTTTGGCGTAGTCCGTCCAGTCAGCCAGTTGTAGACAGTCGCGCGCGACACACCGAACATGGCAGCCACTTCTGGCACCGCCACGTTTTTCTCGATGCACACCTCAGCCAACCGCAAGACTGCGGGTTTCTGATCGGCGTCTTCAACTCGACGAATGAACAGGGAGTCGTACCCTCGGGTGCGGTCACTCATCGTCGGTCGACCAGTCGTTCAGGATGTCAGCCACGTTCTTTGCAGGGGCGGGCGCAGCTTCGGCTTTTGCCTTAGTTGGACGCTTTGTGGGCTCAGCGACCTCTTCGGCTTCCACTTTCTCAACAGCAGCCTTGGCGGGTACTTCGGCTTCCTTGAACGCTGCGGGCAGCGCAGGCTGGTTGCTCTCTTTCCTGCTTGGCACCATCTTGAACTCGACCGCCTGCATAGCGTCTTCAGTCTGGCTCTGGGACTTGGCCAGCTCCCACTCCTCACGGGTCAGCGGACGCACTGCGCGGAACTTCAGCACAGGCACAGCTTCAGCAGTGTCGAAGCGAGCCTCGGTCACCACGCCAGTGATTGGGATACCGTGGCCAGACAAGAACTTACCGTACGCCTGCAGGGGCATCTTGTCACCATCGGCTTTACCAAAATACGATTTGGCAGGAACCGACAGGCGGTAGATGTTGCCACCGATATCGTTCTCTAAAGCCACGGCCAGACGCTTGCTGTAACGGCATGCGCGGGACTTACCATCGCCGGAGCCTTCGATGTTCTGTGGGCATGTAGCGCAGGTCTTGCCCTGTGGCTCTGGCACTTCTTCGTTGGGCACTACGCCTTCGGCCGACCAGCAGGCAGGCTTGACGTCCTTGCCTTCTTCATACTTGTCAGCGTAGAACGTACGGGACACACCCTTACCGGCAGAGATCACCACCACGTTCATGGAGCGATCTTCGTTCTTGGCCACTTCTTCACCGCCGACCACCATGCGCCATACGCCGCCCTTGATGGAAATTTGCTTGCCGCCCGAGGAGCCTGCAATGTCTTTGGTTGTGGCGTCTGCGGCTTCGCGCAGGTAGTCAGGAACAGCGGAACCGGATTTGAAAAGTGTCATATTGCTCATGTTGATTTCCTTGGTTTAACGTGCACGGGTGATGGTAATTGCGTAGCGGGAATCTACGTTCATACCTTCTGGTAATTTGTCAGGGTTGGCCTGCAAGAATTCCTTGAAGGTCGTCTGACTTACGCGGCGCTCCAGAAGTTCCGGGGCGTCGTGTTCTTTGATGAAGCGGTACATGCTATCCCAATCGGACGTCCAGTACCGCGTCTTAACAGACCGTCGAAACGATCCGAATTGTGTTTTGCCGCCGTCTTGACCTGTGGTCTTGCACAGCTCTAGCAGCGCTGTTTCGAGGGCGTCCAATTGCACGTCGAGCGCAGCAATCTCAGCTTCCATCTCTTTGGTTTTTTCGGCCTTGGCATCACGTATCTTGATGTAGACCTGCACAAGTTTGTTTGCATCCATGGGAGTTTCTCTTTTGATTTACGTTGAACGAAATTAAATTATACACTGTCAAATCTTGTCGTCAAGCACTTGTTTGTATAAATCAACCAGTGCCAGATGAAGATCAATCTTTCCCTGCAGCAGTGTGTACATGCGCCGCTCGACGGGGCTGCCCTGCAAGTGCGTGACGGTTACGCAGTTCTTCTGCCCGGCGCGGTGTGCGCGGGAGTTGGCTTGGATGTAAATTTCCGTAGATGATACCGGCCCCCACCACACAACTTGATTGGCCCGGGTTAGGGTAATCCCGTGTGCTGTGGCTTGCGGCACCATAACCAGAATGCGCGGATCGTCTTCTGTCTGGAACTGCTTAATGATGTCTGCACGCTTGTTCGCAGCTACGCCGCCGTGGATGGTTGCCGTGGTGTACCCGGCCTTGATGATGCGGTCCTGCAGCATCTCCAGCGTGTGCCGGTAGGGTACGAACACCAGCACCTTTTCGTTGGTGCCAGCAATCACATCCAGCAGTTCGTTGACCCTGTTGTCCACATCAAACTCGACTACATCTTTGTCGTCAGTGTAAACCGCGCCTTGGGAAATCTGCAGCAGCTTGTTGAGCATTGACGCTGCGTTGACGGCCGTAACTTCTGCCCCGGCTGCGATGACCGCCATCTGTTTTTTGATTGCGTCATAGTACTTGCTCTGCTGCGGTGTCAGCGGCACTTCGCGTGTGGAATACAGCATGTCCGGCAGGTCAAGACACTCGGCTTTGGTGAACCGAATGGCAGGCTGCAGAACTTGGTGCACGATGGCTTGCGCGTCTTGCCGAGGAGCCCACCTGTACTGCGACATCTTAATCATCACGCGGTCACGGAACGAGCCAAAGAAGCGCGGCACGGCGTCAGGGTTCACGAGCTTGGCCAAGCCGTAGGCGTCGAGCGGAGACTGCGATGCAGGGGTGCCTGTCATCATCCACAGCCGGGTGCTTGGCGTAATCAACGCAGCGAGGCACTTCCACCGATCGGTCTGCACGTTCTTGATAGCGTTAGCTTCGTCCACGATGACTAGATCGAACCCACCCTTGGAAAGTTCATCGGCTACGACCTTCACGCCGTCAAAATTGATGATGACAAATTCGTAGTTGCCTGCGATGATCTTTTGCCGCTGTGTGCGGGTGCCTTGTGCAATAGCCGCAGTGCGATGCATCAGCGTCTTAAACAAGTCGGACCGCCACGCAGTCTCCATGATCGACACAGGACACACGATCAGCACGCGCTTAACCTTGCCTTGCGACATGAGGTAGTCGGCTGCCCACGCCGCTGCGTTTGTCTTACCGGTGCCAGCCTCGTTAAACACAAAGCAGCGAGAGTACAGCGTTAAGAATTCTGCAGTGGATCGTTGATGGTTAAAAGGGGTGAACATGCCGGGCCATTTGTATCGGCCGAGGATGGGGCTAGGCACGTCTTTGATGCCCATGTTGCGCAGCAGTTGCACTTCATCGAACCCCCAGTTGACCAGTAGCTGGTCTACATCGCCGTTGCTACCAACGACTTTGCTCTTGGGGATGATGGCAGTGATCTGCCCTGCTTTGCGTGTGTTGAACAGCAACGCTCTGTCTTCAATAATTTGCATGATGTGATGAATAGAAATGGATGGACGACAAAAGAAGCCGGGTAGTTGCCTACCCGGCTAAATCTCAACAGGAAGAATCACGATTGCCAGTTGTCGCTGGCAACTAAATCCTACCTTACTTTTTGCGTTCGCGCTTAGAAATTTGTGATTTCATTGCGCCTGTTTTGCTGCGTGAGAAGCTGGTGTTTTCGGATTGCGGAACCGCCCGTAGATTAGCCAGCAAAGACTTGCCGCCCTTGGACATAGCCTTCTTGTGGTCTACATCAACGGTAGGCGGCAGATCGCCGTTGGCCTTCTCGTAAGCGCGTCGCGCTTTATGGCGCTCGGACTGCGCGGCCAGTTGTTTAGGTGTGCCCTGATAGCGCTCGTATTCAAGTTTGTAATTGCGTTTTTTCTCAGCCATGATGGTACTCGCATGAAGAGACGGGGCAGAATTTGCAAAGAGCCGAACTGCGCGGATTCCACACCCCCGCATCAACGGCCTTCTCAATGGCCCCGGCTCTGCCTGCCCACTTTGACAGAATCTCGGGGAGTTGTGCACGAGTGTACTCAGACTTGATAATGTCGCCAACCACCACAAACAGCAGTGCGCCTTTGACCTTCTCGACCGTGGGGTGGTGCAGCATGACCATGGCAGCCATGAGTTCGAGCTGCGCGGTGTCTGCATACTTGCTGGACTTGCCAGTCTTGTAGTCGGCTACCCGTGCGGTCTGTCCAGAGGTGCTAATGGCAAGGTAGTCCGGTATGCCCCGGAACCATACGTCTTTGTCAAAAAAGCCACACGGGCTAAAGTCAACTCGGATTGCCATTTTGTCTTCGCAGCGGATTTCTCCGTCAACTGCGGCAAGAGGCTCAACGAAAGGCTGGAACTGTGCGAACTGCTCTGGCAAGGGGGTGCCGTCTTTGATGTAATCCTCAAAGGCTTTGTGTACTGCTGTTCCATAAAGAGTGGCCTGTGTGTCTTGTGACTTGAATTTTTTAAGGATACGGACTTCGTGATAACGACGGGCGCAGCCCTCGTAGTCTTTGACCGACGAATAGGAATGTGCAAGTGCCATAGAAGTGAACCGGAGGTTTGTTTGGACCCTCAGTTTACCAGTCCTTGGCCAACACTGTAAGCCAATCTTGGACGGATTCCAGCTCCATGTACTCGTGCGGTTTTAAGCCGCCGTATCGGGCGGTCCATTGGCAGTTCCGGTCAAATTTCTGCGCAAGTTCCCGCGCACGGGCCGAGCTTACGCCCATTTGTAGCCCAATGGCGGCGTAGGTCATTCCTTGCAATCGCAAGGACCCAGCTTGCATGAGCCGCACATGGGCACGATCTTTTATTTCCTTAGCAGTCGCCATAACTCGCTCCCACACCGGATTCACACGCCAGAGGCAAGCCCACTGCCCACTTGGGGTTCCAGCTCATGCACTCTTCCAGATGGGCTTGCGCCTCGGCGGCTTCTTCCTTCTTGGCAATGATAGCCACGGCGTCATGCACAGTCAGCACGACCTTGTACCGCTTGGACACACGCAGCATCTGCTCAGCCACCACCTGCCGGGCCACCGCCTGACAGATATTCTCCACAACTTTCCCGCCGTAGATGCGAACAGGCAGCCCCTTGGAGTAGTAGACCAACTCGAACTTGCCCGTGTCAGGGTTGGCCTTCTCCCGCAAGCCGGGGTACTGGATGTGCAGCCCGCTGGGCAGTGTCAGCCCCTTGCCGGGGATGGCTTTGACTAGCCCCACAACGTCGATCTGCATCGACTGGCCAGTCAGCATCGCTTTGAGCGCGTCACCCGCGTTGCGCCAGAGATTGGCAATCTTGAACGAGGTGCTGCGGTACGTGTCAATAATGCGCTTGGCTTCGTCAAGGGACACCTCTACCCCAGCCTGAGTTTTTAAGAACGCTTGCAGCTTGACGTGCCCAACCCCGTAACCTGCGCCCAGCACAACGGTTTTACCCACCTGCCGCTGGCTACCAGACCCAGTGGTCACATCCGCGGCGGGTATGCCGTATATCTTTGCCGCCATGAGTCGGTACACGTCCTGCTTGTCCTTAAACGCTTGCACCAAGTCATCCTGCCCCGCCAGCCACGCCAGCACCCGCGCTTCGATCTGCGCAGAGTCACAGTCAATCACCACGTACCCGTCAGGGGCCATGATGGCTTTCTTGATCTTGCCAGCGTTCGCGCCGCGTGACGGCAGGTTCTGCAGGTTTACAGAGTCCTGCCCAGACCAACGGCCGGAGTGAGCACCGTAGTAACGAAGAGGTACAGGAAAACGGCCTCGACCAGACATGCCAATAAAGCGCTCAGTACGAGTTTCCTCAAGTGTCGTTTTATTTCCAAGTCGCGCGGCCACGAGGGCTTGTACTCGCTCATCTTCATGCTCCTCCAGCGCCTTGAACGCGTCGTCTGTTTTGGCAAACGCCCATGCTGCCTTCTTGGTGGCCGGGCTGATCTTGGTGGGTGGGTCGATGCCCAGTGACTGCAGGGCCAGTGCAAACTTGTCGTTGGACATGAGTAGCTTCTTGATGCCCGCCATGCCTTCCGTGTAGATCGCATGCACGTAGTCAGGGTCAGCGTCTTTGAGCATGTTGTCCCGCACGGTTTCCAGCAGCGCCAGCTTGTTCTCCTTGACGGCTTCCAAGTGGTCCCGCAGCAGCTCAGGGTTCAGCTCCAGCGCAGGCTCGATGAACATGCGCAGCGTCAGGTCGATCAGCTTGAGTTCTTGCTTAGGGAAACCCACGGCCATGTACTTCATGAAGATGTCGTACGTCAGCTCCACGTCGTTGATGCAGTACAGAGCGTACCGTGCCAGCTCTACATCGTAGAAGTCAGCGTAGCGCTTGCCGATAGCGTTAAGCACCTCGTCGCCCTTGATGCCCACGCCCATGCGGAGGGCTTGCGCCTTGAGGCTGTGCGCCTTGTCATGCGGGTAGAGAGCTCGGGACATGCCCAGTGTGTCGGCCCACACCTGCGGGTTCACGCCGTAGCGCCAGTTGAGGATGGCTCCGTCGAACGCTGTGTTCTGGCACAAGACCATGGCATCAGACCAGTCAAAGGACTTGAGGAACGTAGTGCAGTCGGGCTTGGGCACCCACTGGGTGGGGCCGTCGTTGGTCTTAATGGCAAAACCAATCAGCTCGAACTGCGGCGAACGCACGTAGTCCTCAGTGGTGATCTTGCTCAGGCTGTACTCACGGTCGTAGTATGTCTCTGCGTCAAACGTGACGATTTTCATTCGGGGCTTTCCAGTTGAGGTTTTTCTTCTTGGCGTAGCGTTCACGGCGCTTTAGGTTTGCGTTTAGGCGGCGCTGCTGCTCCGGTGTCAGCTTCGGTGAGTGGTCTTGCAAAAAGCTTGTAATTGGATCGGGGGTGTTCGGCTTCAAGGATGAACTCCAGTTGGTTGAGGTTCTCTTCGTTGATGACCATTGCAAGACCACCAGCTTCGTCGATTCTTTTAAGGTTAAGAGTTTGCAGGTCGGTCGGCTTTTTCTTGCCAGCCTTGGCTTCGATTGCAATGAACCGGCCGTTGAGACACGCAAGGATGTCAGGCGTGCCGTTGTTGGCAGAGATGCCGCCGATGTAGTTGACCGCATACGCCTTGTGCTTCTTGAGCAGCGCATGGATTTTGGTTTTGACTTTGGACTCAGGCGTTGCCATTGTTTTTCTCCAAGTGATGGACACAGCCAAAGTCTGGCCCGGTGTAGAACGCCCCGCCCTCTTGGTACGAGTAGCGAAGTGAGTCCCTATCGTGGTCGTAAAAACCCTCATCCAGCTTGGGGCTCCCGCACACACGGATCACAAATCTCTCTGGCTGGTCGTACGGAGCTTCCTCCGTCCAGTGGGCGCAGGTTTTACACGTTGCCATTTTGAATCTCCTTGAGCTTCATGTTGTAGTGGTGCCACTTCTCTGCATCAGGCGAGTCCTTCTTGCCTTGACGCATGCCGTACTTGATGAGGTTGCCCTTAAGGTAGCCGATAAATTCTTCGCGGGTGAGCAGCGCCTCCATCACAGTCCACGGCTGCACGCCCATGTCCTTGTAGTGTGAGCCGCCCGCTTGGATGTCGTCTGCTCTGGTGTTAATGCGGTTTGCAGTCAGCATGTGCTGCAGCTCCTGCTCTTCTTCGTTGGTCAGGTCGGGGAACATTTCAATTTGTTGCATGGTTTTCTTTCGTGGTTAGGATAGGGCGCATCTTCTTCAAGCGAAAGCTCTCCATGACATCGGCCATGGCGGTCTCAAGCTGCTTGACGGTCACGGTCTCAAGCTGCGCATCATGGACTTCAATAAGCAGGTTCAGCGCAGTCAACTCAGGTCCTCGGGCGACGAAGTGGAAGTTGTTAGGCACGCCACGGCGGGCCAGTGCAAGTATGGCATCTTGCCCCTCGCGTATCTCCAGTTTCCAGTCCTCACCTATACCCCGGTTGGCCAGCGCTTCGGTGATGTTCGCAGCGTCAATGAGCGCGTCAATGTCGCGACGCGTGGCTGCGCCAAGGCGCAGGTTGTTGATTGCATCGTGGTTGCGAATTTTGAGCGTGGTGCCTGCGTTAATCTCGTCGACTTTTTTCAGGCCCGCCCGCACCCACGTCATGGTGTCCGGAATAATCGGCCGGGGTTTGTACTTGCTACGCTTTCTCACAGCTTTTCCTTTGCGTCCATGCAGTCTTTGCAAATAAATTTGTGTAGCCCTGCGGCAATTCGCATATACCCACCATAGGGGTTCTTGTCTTTCTGGCACTTCCAACACATTTTCAAACGGCTGTTCATGCGCTTTTCATTTTTTAGTTGTGCGGATAGAGCCGCAATGTTGCCTGCAACAACATTTCCAAATCCAGTGCCTCTCATGTGCTCTCCTTCGGTTGGCCTTGGTTAAGGGCACGGGTCATCTCCTCCACGTAGTCAGCCTCGGCTTCCTGCCATGCCAGAACCAAGGCATCGGACCACATCAGCCCATGCTGGCCGATAAAGTCGCTGATCGCTACGCCCAGCTTTTCAATGGAAATCATTTCGTTGCCCTGCCTCCAGCACAGGCAAGGGCTTCCCACGATTTGCGGTCTGCCGCAGTGTCCACAATTGTATAAAGATGCAGTCATACTAATTACCCTTCACCAGTTTTACGGTTCAATTCAATCGCCGCGTGCTTGTAATAGTTGTGATACGCAGCAGCTTTGTTGTGCATATACAGCAACATGTTAGTTACTCGTTTGCGTTCGTCTTCACGCACCAGCTCGGCAAAGTGTTCAATGTCGCCATGCAGGGTCAAGCCGTTAGATTCAATCAATTCAAATGCAGTCATCATCTGTTCTCCGAGGGCACGAATTTAAACGCCTTGTTTGCGTTGATCAGTCCATAAGGACTGGCGGTAAAGTTATGACCCTTGTAGCAGTCATAGCAGTATTGTGTGGGCGACTTGATGTC
>Ga0181355_1000284_pt1 | contig 21316 bp, 17 predicted proteins | sample Fa13VDMM15DN_FD_130099 | JGI IMG/M metagenome (GOLD analysis project Ga0181355, IMG submission 130099) | Freshwater viral communities from Lake Michigan, USA - Fa13.VD.MM15.D.N | ecosystem: Environmental > Aquatic > Freshwater > Lake | place: USA: Michigan | collected 2013-09-23 | reverse complement strand
GGATCAAAAAATGTTTAATGAGTTAAGAGGATTGTCTCAAGCTGTTATTCAAAATGGTGGAAGCTTGTCTGACATCATTGAATTGTATTCAACTGATTCTGTTCGTCAAATGAAAAAGGTGTTCACAACACTTAAAGAGAGACAACAGCAATTAGAAGATCAGAAGATGCAACAACAACAGCAACAATTGGAACAACAGCAACAACAAGCTGACGCTCAAATTGCAGCTGCTCAACAAGCACAACAAGAAAAAATGGCTAATGATGATTATCAAAATGAGTTGGATAGAATAAACAAGAAAGAGATTGCATTAATTGCTGCTGAATCTAAAGGAGGCTTACCAGATTTAGATAAATCTGGAGCTCCTGATGTATTGGAAATCAACAAGTTATCATTAGAGCAATCAAAAGCTAGCAGAGAATATCAAACAAAAATGGCTGACATTCAATCTAAAAATACATTAGCTTCACAAAAGCTACAGGTGGAAAAAGAGAAACTACAGGTGGCTAGAGAAAACCAAGCAAATGATCTTGCTATAGCTAAAGAGAATGCCAAGGGTAGGAACAAGAAAACTAAATAATTATGTTTGATAAACTGATTGAAATAATAACTAATTGGTGGTTACAATTAACACCAATCATTATTATAAGAGACTATGAGGAAGCTGTTCTTCTTAGATTTGGAAGATTTAAAGCAGTTTTTAAACCTGGTATGCATTTCAAAATCCCTTTATTTGATGAGGTGATAGATCAACATGTCGTTGTTACAACATTGAGTCTTGATGCTCAATCCCTATACACCAAGGACAAACAGAATATTGTGGTGAAAGGACTTATCAAATATAAGATAGCAGACGTTAAAATATTTCTTCTTGAGGTGTATGATGCACAGGATGCCCTGTCAGACATGTCTCAAAGTATTATAAAAAATGTCATTATGTCTATGACCATGGATGAATGTACAGATTCTGAACTTGATAATACATTAACTAAGAAGGTGAGGGTGGAAGCAAAGAAATGGGGAGTTGAAGTTCAACAAGTGACACTTACAGATCTTGCTCCAATTAGAAGCTACAGGCTAATAAATGACAATTTTACAAACAAACTTGATTAGAGTGAATAAAGTTAATGCTATATTATATTGAATATTGATGAGTATAGTGCCTTCTCTCTTTGCTATTAATTATAAATAATATAATTTTACATTTCGAAACCAATTAAAAATCAACTACATATGGCAGAAAATATAGATAGTCCAAGTCTTTTTAGTATCCAAGATACTATGGAAATGGGAATGGGGAACCAACAACTCTTGAGTGATTTATTTGCTCCAGAGATTGCTACATCTAATCCTGATGATATTCAGAAAATAGATAAACCTTCTCCTCCTCCTGAAAAAAAGACAGAAGCTCCTGCAAAAGCAGCTGCTCCAACTACTACAGAAGAAACTCCAGCAATTGATGAAAAGAAATCTATTACAGATTTCTTAATGGATGATGAAGAAGAAAAAGAAGATGAAGACGAACCAGTTAAAAAGGTTTCTCCAATTTCTACAACACCCAACACTGAGAACAATGAAGAAGAGGGTGAATCAAATCAATTCACTGCTCTTTCTAAAGATCTTTTAAAATTAGGAGTGTTTTCTAAAGAAGAAGATGAAGATGATGTTCCAATAAACAATGCTGAAGAATTTTTAGAGAGATTCAACGCTGAGAAAAAGAAAGGAGCTATTGAAGTGGTAAACAACTTCATAGGTCAATTTGGAGAAGAATATCAACAAGCGTTTGATGCCATATATGTAAAAGGAGTTAATCCTAAAGATTATTTTGGAGCATTTAACCAAATACAATCTTTTGCTGATATGGATCTTGCACAGGAAGCAAACCAAGTGAAAGTGATTACGCAAGCACTCACTGACCAAGGCCTTGATCCTGAAGATGTTACAACAGAAGTAGAAAGACTAAAGAACTATGGTGATCTTGAAAGCGTTGCTGGAAAGCATCATAAGGTTTTAATAAAGAAAGAAGCTGTAAAGCTTCAACAACTAGAACAAGAAAAAGAGGTTCAATTACAACAACAAGCTCAATATAAGCAACAGTATTCCACAAATGTAAATCAAGTTTTACAGGATAAGTTGAAGAACAAAGAGTTTGATGGTATTCCTCTTAATCCAAAATTGGCTGGTGAACTACAAGATTTCTTAACAATAGATAAGTATAAAACAAACTCTGGTGAAACATTAACAGAATTTGATAAAACCATCCTAGAACTTAAGCGTCCTGAGAATCATGAAAAGAAGGTGAAGATAGCTTTATTATTAAAGATATTAGAAAAAGATCCTACACTATCAACAATTCAAAAGACTGGTATCACCAAAAAATCAAATGAATTGTTTGGAGAGGTGGCCAGACAGGCAAGCAAAAGTGCTGTGAAATCTCAAAAACCTGCTAATGTCCCCACATCATGGTTTCAATAATTTATAAATAAAAATTTAAAAAAATAACAAAATGGCAATTCAAACAATTCCAGGTTTAACTGGTTTTACTTACGCAAGAGTCGCTTCTATGGATGGACGTGCTGTAGGTAAATTAACAGACGCAAACCACTTGGAAAGTTTTCACTCTACTGAGCCAGCAGATTATGATAAAAAAATCATAAGTCTTTACACTCAGAGTTCTCTTTACAGTAATGATTTTTTAGACATGATTAACAAGTCTACTCCTTACTACATTGATAATAATAGTGATGCTTGGAAGTGGCAGGTACAAGTTCCTTACAAGTTTCCAAAAATCATTGACATTCCAGTTAGCACGCAAGAACTTACTAAACCTGGTATTGATGGTCAAGAGTTTCAATTAGTGATTGATACTAATGAGTTTTCTAAGAACGCTATCGTTTCTGTAGGTACTCGTCAGTATGGTCCTCGTTTTTATGTAATCAAAGATCCTCAACCTTGGAACATGGGATATTTGTATTCATTTACATTAGTAACAGACAATCCAACTGTAGATTTCGTAAGCTCTACCTTTTTAAGAATAGGTATTGAACTTGAATTAGTTGATGCTGCTATTGGTGAGTTTGATCAAGACTTATTAGGATTACCACGTTTGGGTCAACAAATCACAATGTTTGAATCTTTAGGTTCTGCATATGGTTATGAGCACAAAATTACTGAGTGGGCTGATGATAAGATGTTAAGAGATAACAATGGTAAACCTTTAGATATTTTAGTTTATGCTCCTCAACGTAGGAATGAATTACCTTTAACTCGTCAAGATGTTAAGTGGGAACCATTTATTGAGTTCTGGATGCGTAAGTCTATGTTAGAATTAAAAGTTAAGCGTATGATCTGGGCTAAGCCTGGTACCGTAAAAACTAATGGTTCTAAGCAAGAATTAAAGCGTACGTCTGCTGGTGTATATCACAGAATGCGTAATAACGGTAACTTAGTACAATACAATCGTGGAGAATTTACAGCAAACTTGATTCGTTCAGTGTTTGGTGATTTGTTCTACAGACGTGTTGATGTTAAGGATCGTAGAGTTAAGATGTACACTAATGAAGCTGGGTTTGACGTGTTCCAACAAGCTTTAAAGAATGATGCATTAAATTCTGGTTTAACTTTCATGGCTGATTCTGGTAATCGTTACATGCAAGGAGAAGGACAACACATCACTTACAACTTTGCATTCGATGCAATGGTTACACGTGAGACTGGTCGTGTTGAATTAATTCACTTAAAAGAATTAGACCTTCCTCAAACAAACTTAGAATTTGGACAAAACAAGAAGAGCACACCTGTATTTATGGTGTTTGATGTAAGCCCTATGAGTGATGGTTCATTAGTGAACAACATTCGTGAGGTACGCATGAAAGGTGCTCCTTCTATGACTTGGGGATATATTGATGGTACTCGTCATCACTTAGGCTTTGCTAAGTCTCAAGGTATGAGTTCTGCAAACAAGTTCCCTGGTTATGAAATATGGATGAAAGATCGTTGTGATGTGTTCATTGAAGATTTGTCTCGTACAGTCTTGATTGAAGAAATACCACAATTCTAAAAAACCTAGAGCAAGGTTAGAACTACGCTCTACAAATACCGAGAAGAATTCCCCCCCACTCCTCCAAGTGGGGGAGTCTTCTCACAAACCCCAGATGGATGAATGCAGGCTTCATGCCTCATAGCATTACCTTCGATGGTAACCATCTGCAAATAAACCAAAAACAACTACATATTATGGGTAAGACAGGAAAAATCTCTACATTAAAGAAAGAGTATAACAATTCTCAATTACAAACTATGCAAGGCGGTCTTGCTATGAAAGGAATGACAAGAATACCTGGTACAGGTGTTTTTAAATATCCCTACAAAGAACTTGATGGGCAATATAGAACAGGGTTAGATGGTGACGCTGCTTATATAAGACGCATTGGAGATGATGTAGAAAGAGAATTAGAAACTGAAAGAGTAACATCTTTACGTAAGAAACTTGAAGCTACATTAGGAGATGTTGACTTAGGACCAAGATCTAAATTTTGGAACTATGGATTATCAACTTCTACAGATGATGCTCTTCACGTACAACCAGTTAAGCTATTAGATGGTGATAACTATTTTGATACTAGTTTCGCTCTTCAAGAATTAGCTTTTGCATGGTTAAGAGTTCATCCAACAATTGCTTCTAGCTATCAAGCTTGGGAGCGTGGTGAATATCCTGCAGACACACAGTTTTATGTAGCTGATGATGAGATTGAAAATGCAGTTGTTTATAAAAAGAAACAATTGATTAACAAAGCAATTATTAAGTTTGACGCAATGGGTCCTGAGAAGAAAAGAAAGATTGCTCGTTTATTAGGACTTCCTATTAGTGATGATACAAAAGAGGAAGTGATATATAATCAAGTGGATAACTTATTAAAGCAGACAGAACTTAAAGGTGGAAAATATTCTGGACTTAGTCCTGTTGCAATTTTTACTAAATTTGCAGATATGCAAGAGAATTTGATTCATATTAAAGATTTAGTAAAACAATCAATTACCCATTCAATATATAGAATAAAAGCAAGTGGTAGTGTGTATGAAGGTGAATTTGAAATAGCTAAGGATGAAGATGATTTAGTTAAATTCTTAATAAATGAAGATAACCAAGATCAGCTATTAACACTTGAAGGAAAATTAAAAACTAAAAAATTAGCATCTGTATGATCCCAGTAGATAGTTTATTATATAAAATCGATCAGAAACTAAATAAACTATCAACTAATGAGCATCAACAAATTAATCTAGAAGACAAAATTCTAGCATTAAATGAAGCTCAGATTAAACTCATAAAGCAGAAGGTTGATGGCACAAGTACAAATTCTGGTCTTGGTCTAGATGCATTTAAAAAGCGTTATGAAGATTTACAAAGTTTGGTGCAGAGTTATAATCACCAACCTCTTCCATTAACGTTATCAAATGTAGAGCTAAATCAATGGAAAGCAGACATCACTGTTTTGGTTCCAACATACATGTTCTATTTAGATTCATATGTATTAGCAGATAAAGGGGTGTGTGTAGATAGAAAGATATGGATTAATAGTGATCTTACTAAACATGGTGATTTACAATTCCTTTTAGCAAATACCCATTATAGACCATCATTTGAATACCAAGAAACGTTCAACTTTCTATCAACAGATGAAATTTCTATATTTACAGATGGTACGTTCACACCAAAGACGATGAACATAATGTACATGAGATATCCTAAATACATAAACAAGGTGGGATATGTTATGTTAGATGGTACAAATTCTTATGATGAGGATTGCGAACTAGAATTATATTTAGAAGACGAACTTTTAGATCTTACAGTGGAGAATCTAGCAATGTACACTGAAAATTCTTCTGCTGCTCAAAGTGCAGCTTACAGAATTAAAACAAACGAATAACTTTTTTACAATTTAAAATAAAACAAAATGGCAGATTTTTCCCTAACCACGCTCTTTGTTGTACCAGTAGGCAATACTTTACCTAGCTCTGGGTCAACACAGAATTTAACAGCAGGTCAATTTGGGTTGTTTCGTAGTGATTACACAGTGGCTAACGCTGGTAACATTGCAGCATCCCCTTATTTCTATGTAGCTCAAGGTAGAGTAAACACTTATTTACAAGGATCTAAGCGTTCAGATAAAATTTCTGGATGTCCTTCAGGTTCTTCTTGCAAATCTAATGTAACAGAATGGTACAAAGTTACAGGTTGTGCAACAGCAGCAAATCAAGTTACCAAAGTTGGTGGCTGGACTGTTAAATGCGGTGAAGTTGTTACATTAACACTTCGTGCATTTTCTGCTTACATTGAAACATTGTACTTTAATGGTTTCACTCGTAGTGTAACTGTTCAAGCACCTTGTTGTGATTGTGATGGTAATCCATGTGAAACAGTAGATGTTCCAGCATTGATTGACCAAATTATTTATCAATTAGAGTTAAGAGCTCCAGGTACAAACCCTGATAACATTAGTTTCAACACTTTCTATCAATTTCAAAGAGAGGGTGATGATGAGAATGCTTTATTAGTTATCTCTGGTAAGCCTTTAACTGTTTATGGACAACCTTGTGATGTTGCTGCATTCCCTTTTGAATATGACAGAATGTTTTTTAGAACATTCGTATATTCTGGTCCTGCAACAACTGCTGATTTTATTGTAGCTGACAGATGTAACTTTGTTGCTGAGCCAGTTATCACTCAACGTGCATCTTATGCATATGGTAGTTCTGCAGAAATTCAACAATTAGAAAAGAATTTCTACAGTTATCAAGCAGGATACTTGAAGAGTTTATATAGAATGGTTGGTTATAACGAAAACTTTGAGAGCTGGGTGACAGATGGTACAACTTATGATACCTTCTACATCAAGTTTAATGAGTATGACAAATCGGCTTATCAGTGGGGTGATTATATCCATGAAGATTCTACAGTGATTATTGCTGCTCCTCAATCATTGAGTGCTGCAATTGAATCTGTATTAGAAGCTGCATTAGGAACTGTTGCTAGTGATACTGACTGTATTACAACAACTAGTACTACTACTACTGTATGGCCTTCAACTTCAACTACTACTACTTTGATTCCTTAATAAAGAGTAGATCATATTAACCTATGCCAGAGGGTGAGAGGATATTCTCAAGTCCTCTGGCATTTTTATTTTTAAAAACATGATTTTAGATATACTCGTAATACCTACTTATAATACATTAACGTTAGGAATTGCTGATGCATCAACTTATGACACAGATCCTCCAGTGGTATCATCTCCTACAATAGAAATAACTATTCCAGGATTTACCACTCCTGTGTCTCTTCCTTTTAACGTTAATGATTTTAATATATTTAATTCAACATCCTTAGGTCTTAGTCTTGTAGGACAACCTTTAATTCCTTTACCAGATGGTGTATATTATTTAAAATACACTGTTACACCTGCGTATGTGTATTATGTACAAAAGAACATAATGCGTACTGAAGTGATACAAGAAAAGTTTGATGAGGCTTTTATGAAGCTTGACATGATGGAATGTGACCTTGCAATTAAAACACAATCAAAGGTGACTTTAAATAGTATATATTATATGATATCAGGATCTGTTGCTGCAGCTAATAACTGTGCAATAGATACAGCAAATAGATTATATATACAAGCTGATAGAATGCTTAATAATTTTATTTCAAACAACTGTGGTTGTTCAGGCAACAACTATATAACTAACTTTCATTAAAATGGCAAACTGTAGAGGTTGCGGAATAAAGGTGGGATGTGGATGTCAATTGATAAATGGCTTGTGTTCAGCATGTAATAATGCTGCTAAACAAGTTACAAAACTTATTAAATATGTTACAGCCAAGATTAACTAACTGTATAGAATGTGGTACTATTCCTGCATTATTAAAAGATATAGATGCTAAACTAACAATTTTAGCTAAGATAGAATACAATAACATTATATTTTCAATGAACCATAATCTTTCATGTAGCCCTATTGGTGAATTATTAAATTACAGAAGAATACTTACATATAAGTTTTGTAATGAAGATTATGCAAAATGTTTTACAATAAAGATGATAGCTAGTAGAGTTAAACTCTTAATACATAAATAAATTATAAAATGCCAGAAGATACCACAACTACTACCACTACAAGTACCACTTCTACCAGTACAACAACAAGACCTTGTGATGCATGTTACAATGGATGTGTACAAATCGTGTCTGATGAATGTGTTAGATATACAGGACCAAATTCTATTCCTTTAGATATATATACAGGAGATAACTTAATCACCGTTGAGACAGCTCTTATTAATGCTGTTGTTTCTTTTCTAGATGGTACAGGTATTGATATAACTATCAACCCTGCTTATTATTGTGCCCTTGTTTCTAGTTATTTACCTGTTGGAACACCTAATGCCCAAGAACTATTTGAAGCTCTTGTAAGGGCTGCTTGTGACCTACAGGCACAAATAGATGTGATTGATGTTACGTTAGATGTGTTAAATGCAGATTATGATGTAGATTGTTTAGATGGTGTAACAGATGATTCTGATACACATGCTGTATTACAAGCTGTTATAACAAAACTTTGTGAAACAATTGTAGACCTAGATGCATTCATTCTTGATGTAGAAACAAACTATGTAAAACTAGCTGACTTCAATGCTTTAGTTGCTGCTTATTTAGCATCTCTACCTAGCTCTGGAAGTCAATATTATTTAAAGATGATTCCATTCACTGTACTTGAATACTATGGACCTTTAACTAATTTTGATGGTACAGGTGCTGGCATAACTGCATTAGGTTTTGATAAAATATATTTATGTAATGGTTTAAATGGCACTCCTGATAAAAGAGGAAGAGTGGGTGTTGGTGCTATAGATAGTGTTCCTGGAGGTCCTTTGGATGCTGCAGTGAATCCTTCATATGCTGGCAATCCTAACTATGTTTTATATGATATAGGAGGTGCAAATTCTGTTACATTAACTACAGCACAAATTCCTTCACACACACATGCAACTACAGCTTCTGCTACATCAACTGTAACAGATCCTGGACATATTCACTATGCAGGAAGAGAAAATGATTTTGGTGGAGCAAGTGGAACAATAGGTCTATCTAAAAATGTTCCTCAAAATCACGCAACAACAAGTTCTGTAACAGGTATTACAGTGGTAACAGATGTGTTTATAACTAACAGTAACACTGGTGGTGGATCAGCTCATGCTAACATACAACCTGTATTAGCTTGTTATTATATAATGTATATTCCTTAATAATTATAAATCAATTATAAATGTCTTGTCAACCTGGAGATCCTTGCTATGATGCATATTATCAACCTAATTCAAATTGCGGATGTGATAGCGATATTTGTGTTAATTCAGATCATGTAAATTACATAGGTCCCAATCTTCCTTGCACAGGAATCAACAATGGTGATACATTAACTGTATCATTAGAAAAAATAGATGACGCTATTTGTAATGTTTCTGGTACATCAGGAACCTCTGGTCTCACAGGCACAGCAGGAACATCTGGACTATCTGGTACAGCAGGAACAAGTGGTCTATCTGGTACAAGTGGTGTATCAGGAACTAATGGACTTTCTGGAACTAATGGTACATCTGGTATTACAGGTACATCTGGTATTACAGGTACAGCAGGAACAAGTGGTTCTAGTGGTACAAGAGGAGCAAACGGTACAAGTGGTACAGCAGGAACAAGTGGAATAAATGGTTCATCTGGAACAAGTGGGTCTAGTGGATCCTCTGGCTCTAGTGGGCAATCAGGAACAGATGGTTCTTCTGGAACATCTGGTGACACTGGAACTGCAGGTACATCTGGTGACACTGGAACTAGTGGAACAAGTGCTTCTAGTGGAACATCAGGAATAACAGGAACATCTGGAACATCTGGATTTACTGGAACTGCAGGTACATCTGGTCTTACAGGCACAGCAGGAACTAGTGCTTCTAGTGGAACAGCAGGACAAGATGGAGATAGATATTTAACATCTTCTGTCACATCTTTATTAATAGGAACTGGATCAAAGAGTTTAACAGTAGGAACAGGACTAGCATATAGTATTGCACAACCAGTCATTATAGTGTATGATGTAAGTAATACAATGCAAGGAACTGTCACCTCTTACAATAGTGGAACAGGTGCTATGGTGGTTAATGTCACCACTGTAGTGGGTTCAGGAACTTATGCTGCATGGACAGTGAATCTGTTTGGTGCAGCTGGTGGTGATGGTACATCAGGTACAAGCGGAAATTCAGGCAGTAGTGGTACATCTGGAAGTTCAGCAACTAGTGGAACTAGTGGTTCTTCAGCAACTAGTGGAGCGAATGGTTCATCTGGAACTAGTGGAGCAAATGGAGCAAATGGTTCTTCAGGAACTAGTGCTACATCTGGAAGTTCAGGAAGTTCTGGAAGTTCAGGAAGTAGTGCTTCTAGTGGAACAAGTGCTTTAAGTGGTTCTTCAGGAACCAGTGGAGCAAATGGTTCATCAGGAACAAGTGGAGCTAATGGTTCAAGTGGAACTAGTGGTGGAATAGGTGCACCTGGTTCATCAGGAACTAGTGGAGCAAATGGTTCTAGTGGAACAGCTGGAGCAAACGGTTCTAGTGGTATTAGTGGTTCAAGTGGTGTTAGTGGTTCATCAGGAACCAGTGCGTCTAGTGGATCTAGTGGATCAAGTGGTTCAAGTGGATCTAGTGCAACCAGTGGAGCAAATGGTTCTAGTGGAACTAGTGGAGCAAATGGTACAAGTGGATCTAGTGGATCTAGTGGTTCTAGTGGATCTAGTGGATCTAGTGGAACCAGTGCGTCTAGTGGTTCTAGTGGAAGCAGTGGATCTAGTGGTTCTAGCGGTTCAAGTGGAACCAGTGGAGCAAATGGTTCTAGTGGAACCAGTGGTTCAAGTGGTTCAAGTGGTTCTTCAGGAACTAGTGCTTCTAGTGGTTCTAGTGGTTCTAGTGGTTCAAGTGGTTCTAGCGGTTCAAGTGGAACTAGTGGAGCAAATGGTTCTAGTGGAACCAGTGGTTCAAGTGGATCTAGTGGTACATCTGGAACCAGAGGGTCTAGTGGTTCTAGTGGAACAAGTGGAGCAAATGGAACTAGTGGTTCTAGTGGTTCAAGTGGATCTAGTGGTTCTAGTGGAACTAGTGGAGCAAACGGTACAAGTGGATCTAGTGGTTCAAGTGGATCTAGTGGTTCTAGTGGAACTGGATTTACAACTATCTCTCCAGCAACTGCAGGAGCAATAGTTATATGTACTAATGCAAACTCTGGATATACAAACTCACTTGTAACTGTAAGTGGTAATTCAATATATGCAGACTCTTTCTTCCAAAATTCTGATTCAAGACTTAAAGATGTTAACACTATAGTTTCTTCAGAAGATTTACAAACTGTATCATTTACTTGGAAAGATAATAGAGATAATAACATTCATTGGGGATATATTGCACAAGAAGTACAACAAGTATTACCAGATGCTGTAGAAGAAAAACAAGATGGGTTCTTAGTAGTGGATTATACACAAGTACACAGCTGGAAGATTGCTCAATTAGAAAAACGTATTGCAGAACTAGAAGCTAAATTAAAATAATGCAAACAACTAATGCTTTAGTAACATATACAGATTTAACTACAATGGGGCTCCCTCCAATAGGAACACCCCCTACAGGTAATCAAATTGCTACTAAACAATTTATAGTTAATAATTATTATGTAGATCAATCTGTTTCTCCATTCTCTACTTATTCATCTAATAGATGTCCTATATATCAAAGTATAGTTCCATTAAGTCCATTACCATATTCGTATACATTATATTATGATTATAATGATACATTACCTGTTGTCATAGGATTTACAGTTCCACAAGATGCTTGTACAGCAGTTAATTCATTTACTGTATATTCTAGTTCAAGTTCAATAAGTATTGGAACTGTTCTTTATTATAATTTATATGGAACAATTCAAATACAAGCTAATCCAAGCAGTACACCATCTCAAAATTATTATAGTATAGATAATAATATTATACAATTCTCTGATAACTGTACTGTTGGTTCAATATCTGCTTGTGCACCACCTACAACAACAACTACTACAACTGCTGCTCCTGTTGTATATACAATTGATTCATTTGGTACAGGATCTTCTTTTGATGCTTGTACTTATGGTAGTCCATCAATTACTGTTTATGCATCACCGGGTTATACTGTGCCTATGGTTGGAATGATTTTTTATGATAGCTCAAGCTTAACAACCCCTTATGTTGGCGGTTCAGGTTGGCGCAAGTTTACAAACGGTGTTACAAATTATGCAGGAGAAGTTGACGTTAATGGAGAACTTACAAATTATACAACTTGTTAAATAAATAAAAAATGACAGTAACAATAATTCTCACATTAGCAGGAAATGATACAGGTCCCTTTGATTTGTATTCAGATGTAGATGGATATACAAGTGCATTTATAGTAGGAGTGTCTAGAGGTGTATTAGTAACAGGACTTACAACAGGAACAGTTCCTGATGGAACTACAAATATATTAGTACAATCTACAGGGGCTTGTGAAAGAGATCTTTATTTAACAGTGGCTGGAGCACCAACTACCACCACTACCACTAGCACTACAACTTCTACCACTACAACCATTGCTCCTTCTGAATATATATTAGCTCAAATAGGAACATATGCTAATCCAGCATCTGGATGTAGTCTTGGTACAATATTAAGAATATTCTTAGATGCTGCTGACTATGCTTTGTTTGTAGCCAATTTTAATTCATTTGGAGGTATAGGAGGTGGAGGACCAAACACTTGTACAGCAATTGCTAGAAATAGCACAGGTGCTGTCATCACTGGTTATCTATTTGATTATGATAATGTTTGTTGGGAACTTATAAATGGAAACTTCACTTATAACTCTATGCAATGTTAATTGAATAAAAAACCCTGTTTATTGGTTTACAGGGAGTCCTCCTGGCCTTTCTAGGCTGGGAGTTTTTGTTTTAGCTCTAATCAGATTGATTAATGTATATAATCAAATTAGTTAATTAAATTTGGTGAATATCAAATAATTTCCCTATCTTTACACTAATTTAACTAAATTAAACTTATATGTCTGAAACTCAACCCCTTTTAGAACAGCTTGAGCAAATGTTACATTGGAAGAAATCAAAGAAATTCTATGCTGACAAATTAGGAATTACAGAAACAGAGATTGATGAATTACTAGTAGATATAAAAAAGAGAGAAAAGGCTGAGGAAGATGCGGAAATTGGAACCTACATATCTGATCTAGAGAATACAGTGGTTAAGTTCACTGAAGATATGATAAAGGGTACAGGAGAGATTGTAGTTAATGTTAAAGAAGAAATTAGAAGTTTAGAGGATCTTATAGAGAAATGTAAAATAGACACAACAAAGTGGGATATAACTAAATATGTACAGAATTTCTGGGGTAATGAAGATAATCCTCGATGGCAAGTAAAAGCCTGGTTAGGAAAAAAGTCTACAGAGCAAGTCTTTCAAGACTATTTTGTAGACTTTTTAGCTTCATATGAGCCTGTGAGTCAAGCAGTTATGGGTCCTAAGTTTGTTCCAAGTAAGTCGCATGCGAGCTTAGTTATCAACAAACAAGACTCACATTTGAACAAATTTGATGTAGATGGGAATAATGATATAGAAGATAGGTTTGCTAGAATGATGTTTAAGACAGAGACTATTATCACCCAAGCTCAACTATCTAACAATCTAGACCACATTATTTATATCATTGGTTCTGATGAGTTTAATAGTGAGCACACCAATAACACTACAAAAGGAACTCCTCAAACTAACATACATACATATCATGAGGGATTTTTAAAGATATGTAACCATGAGATTCTTGTAATTACAATGTTATTACAATATGCTAAAAATGTTAGTGTAGTGTATGTATCAGGTAATCATGATGAATATGTAGGTTGGCATATGGTTAATTGGTTACAAACCTATTTTAGAAAAGAAGAACGAGCTGACTTTAACATCAGCCCTAAATATAGAAAATACGTAGGATATGGTAATTCAGCACTAATGTTCAACCATGGAGATGCTATTAAGCCTGCAAAACTTGCTGGTATATTTCCAATGGAGTTTAAGGACAATTGGTCTAATTATAACAACTTCTATATATTCACAGGAGACAAACACCATGAGGTGAGTCTTGATTTTAACGGTATTAAATTTTACCAAATTCCAGCTTTCTCTAATTCTAAGAGTCTTTGGGATGATAAGAATGGTCACGTAATGTCTAAGGGAGAAGTGACAGCATTCTTGATAGATGAGAATGATGGAATGACAAATATATTCAAACAGTATTTATAATGGCAACATTAAGGAAATTCGTATCAGATGTAAGAGCAATGCATAAATTGCTTTCTACAGACAATCTTTTAACTGATAGAGCAATAGCTTCTGAAGTTAAAAATAACACACAATTGTTGATTAAGCGTGAAACAAATCTCAGAAAGCTTTGGGCTACTGACACTGTATTCAATACACTTCCATGTCTTGAAATGATTGAGGTGCCTATTTCTGATTGTTGTGAATATGTTGATCCTTGTAATGTAGCTAGAAGTAAATTTAAACTTCCTCGTATAAGTGAAGGAAATTATCAATATCTTATTCAGGGTGTTTATTCTATTAACGCTATGGGTGGTAGAGCTAGAAAGTTTAAAGAGATTACAATCAATAGATATTTAAATCTATTAAAACTTCCTATTATCAAGAATGATCAATATTATTGGATAGCTAATGGAGGATTTTTATATATTAACAATCCTAATTTACAATCTGTAAGAATCTCTGCATTCTTTGAAGAAGATTTAACTAACGATATTTTATATCCTTCTTGTGGATGTGGAAATGTAGTTTATACAACAGATGAACTTTGTCAAAATCCTTTAGATAGGGAATACGGTTGCCCTGGTTATTTAGAAAAACAAGTGTTAGAACTAACCTCTCAAAAATTATTATCTACTTATTTTCAAATTAAAAATGATATGACTGTTAATAACATAGATGGTCAATCTCCTAATGCTCAACCAACTAGCTAATGCCTAGAGTCCATATAGAGTGGCGAAGTTCTAGTAAAGAAAACTACATTAATTTCTGTAAAAAGAACCCAAACATTATAATTACATTTAATGAATGGAAAAATATTGTATATCAATACAATGAGTATTTCAAGAATTATATATTAGAAACTGGAGAGAAAGCAAGACTTCCTTTTGGATTTGGTGAATTCTCTATTAATAAGAAGAAGAGAAAGAAGTTTAAGAATATTAAGGGTGAAGAATATATTAACCTACCAGTAGACTGGCAAAGGAGTAGAGTGAAGGGTAAACGTATTTATAATTTTAACTATCATACAGAAGGATATTTCTTTGGTTGGATGTGGTTTAAAGAGTCTGCTAGAATAAAGAATGTAGACCTTTGGTATTTTAAACCTTCTCGCACTACATCAAGACTATTATCACATTACATACAAACTGACAATAAATATCAAAATATTTATATGCAGTGGAAAAAATAAAACAAAATGTCATACTATTACAAGTATAATTTCATCTCTCCTGAATCGGTTTATGCCACTGTTAAAGAAGAGTTAAAAAGCTATTTTGACACAGGTGCTGTGGATGATTTGCTTTTCCCAACCTATTTAGATAAATGTCTAAGAAAATTAGGTAGGTCTTCATATGTTATAAGTGAAGACATTCTTGATATATCAGACTTTCAAGCTAGGCTACCAGATAACTTTATTGCTGTTAGAGAAGCATGGATGTGTACAGAGATCCCTCTTCGTCCTTATCAAGATTCTACATCCTTCTATTCCCAAGCTTCTTCCCAAACCACTATTCAAATCTCTCCTCTTACAATAGGAGGAACTCCTTGTGTAAATGCTGCATGTCAAGATGCTGCATGTACAGGCACTTGTATGCCTGAACTCATCCAAGCTGTATATAAAACCAACCAATCAGTTGCTAGGGGTATAGCTAAAAGTTATTTGTTAAAACCAGGTAATATATCAGCAAGATCAAACTGTTCTGTAGAATATACTAATGCTTGGCAATTTGCTTCTGTAGCTCCTTCTGTACATGAATTCACACCAGGATCTGCAGGATATGATTCTTTTGATATAAGAGATAACAAATTTGTTACTAATTTTAGATGTGGTGTGGTTCATTTGATATTTTATGTTACAGAATATGATTGTACAGGAAATCAAATGATTCCAGATAACTATCGTATTAAAGAATTTATAGAACACTTCATTAAATATAAAGTGTTTGAAACACTATCCAATCAGCTCACTGATGAAACCTTTGCACAGATACAACAAAAAATGCTGTATTATAAAGGACTAGCAGATGAAGCATTTGTGATGGCTGATATTGAAATAAAGAAACAAACTCCTTGGGCTAAGCAAAGAAGAATCAAGAATGACTTACAAAGATTTGCCCAATATGAGTTACCTAATAGAAGTAGAAGAAATTAATAAAAAATTTATTAAATGGCTGATCAAGAACAAGGGAATGTTAGGCAGGAATTTAATTTAGGTAGAATAGGTTTAAATCTAGATTCATCTGTTAATCAGGTGGAGAAGGGTAAACTTACGTATGCCTTGAACGCTGCTTTAGAAAACTTTGATGCTAATTCTGTTAACTATCAGAATGAGCCAGGTAATGAGTTATGTCTTAACTTTCCTGAAAACTATCATCTTATTGGTACTCATTTTATAAATGAACAAAACAAACATATATTCTTTTTGACCAATCCTGAAACAGGAGAATCACAGATTGGATATATGGATAATAATGATTGTATATATGTTCAGTATATACAAGGAGATTGTCTTAATTTTAATATAGACTATCCAATACATAAAGCTGTACACAAGATTACAAATTGCACTACAGAGATATATTGGACAGATGGGATTAACCCTAGAAGATATTTAAATTTAAATGATCCACCTTGGGTAACTGTTATAGGGGTGGATATTTGTGATATTGTCACTGAGGTGGGAACAATTGATTGTAATAAATTAAAGGTTCAACCTAATTTTAATATACCAGAGTTAGAGGTGGTGGACATTGTTAATGGTGGAGAATTAAAAGCTGGTGTATATCAGTTTGCTATTCAATATTGTAATGCATCAGGAGATGGGTATACATCCTATTATTCTGTGACCAATCCTACACCTATTGCTAACACACAACTAACCACGTTAAACTTTGATTACATTGTTAGTCAATCTATTAGAATAGATATTAAGAATATAGATGCTACAGGATATTTCCAATATTATAACATAGCTGTAATTAAAACAATAAATGCTATCACTTCTGTAGAATTAGTGGGTACATTTTTCATTGATGATACATCAAGACAAATTACTTATTCAGGACAAAATAAGGCAGCTATTCCTCTTACAACAGCTGATATATTAGAAAAGTTTCCTTATTATGAGATTGCTCAAGATTTAACATCAGTACAAGATATATTAGTTTGGGACAATTTAACATCTATAGATAGAATCAACTATCAACAAATTGCTAATAAGATTACATTATTATGGCAAACCTATAAGATTCCTGCTGATGAAAACTATTCAGATGGGTTGAATGCTACAAATTTAAGAAGTTATTTAAGAGATGAAATATATGCATTTGAGATTGTTTTCTTATTAGATAATGGTAAACAAACAGATGGCTTTCATATTCCTGGTAGAGCAATGAACTATAATGAGTTCTCTCATCCAGATGTGCCTGATACAAATGCTGACTTTATTGGAGAGGGTCCAACAGCTCCTTATTGGAAAATATATAACACAGCTTCTGTATTAGGAAATTCTCCAGTAGATGCTAATTATAATATTGGCAATGCTACACCATATCAATATGGTGAATTTGCTTATTGGGAATCTTTAGAAACCTATCCTTGTAATGTAGAAGTTTGGGGTGATCTTGCTGGTACACCTATTAGACATCACAAGTTTCCAGATGTATTAGTTTCCCCTGTATTTGAAAGTGCTGTACCAACAATTCTTTCTAATAAGTATTTTGTTGAAATGCAGACATCAGATGCTGTTTATCCAATTGGAGTTAAAATAAATGTACAACAAGTTTCTCAATTAATAACTGCTTCTACCCTACCACAAACTGTAAAAGATTCTATTGTTGGATTTAAAATTGTTAGAGGAGATAGGAGTACAAACAAGTCTATTATAGCCAAAGGGGTGTTGAGAAATGTAGGAAGTTATATAAGAGAAGAAACTCAATACTATTATCCAAACTATCCATATAATGATCTTAATAAAGATCCATTTCTTCTTGAACAAAACAATGCGTATAATTCTGAATGTAACACATTTTCAATAGCAGTGTCAGTAGCTGGAACAATCCAATACATGGATTGTAGCACAGGACAAATGGTAACAAAGACCATGCCTACAGCTTTAACAAGTATATGTTCCATCACTCTTCCTGTTGTATTAAGTGGTACAGCAACTATTACAAAAATCACTTCTGTAACATATGTACTAACTTCTTATTTTGAAGCACCATATAATAGTACAATATTCACTTATACAAATGGTGTAACATTGGTCACTGTTAATGTCACTGTGGCTGTTGGTTTTCCAATATCTGTAAGTTCAACAACTGTTCCTGTTTGGTTTGGTGGATCTACTAAATACAGTATTACACAAAGCGATACTAAGAATGCTGCATGTTATCCTGCTCAATTAGATGGATTTGCAATTACATTAATAAATGATCCTAGATATAGACATGTATTTAATTCTCCTGAAACCTCCTTTGGACAACCTACATTAGGTAATGTTCTTAAATTAGAGAATGTATTGTATGGTGCAGGAAAAGCTCATTTTGTACAGGTTAAGAAGAATGCTACATATAAACTAATCACTAGACAAGCACAACAAGATGCGTTAGTATCAAGTTATAACATTGCTATAATTACAGGAGTATTAGATGCAACAGCAATGTTCACTGCTTTCCAAGCATATTTACAAATATATATTAATGGAATAAGTAGACAAAACTTTGGTTATTCTTTCAACTCTGTAGCAAACTATGATTATTCTGCTATAGTGGATAATGATGTAGATAATGGTATTAAGCAAAGAGAACTAGACATATGTCAATATCTTATTCCTGGAGTTCAATCAGTGGGAGATAATTACAATGTTAATAACTGGCAAAGAGAATCTTCTGTTTACATAAAAACAATAGACACTAGAAATTCTATACCAGTGGTAGCTCTTCCTTTTCCTAGTGAAACTCCTTCATTAATTATTAGTGGATCAAGTGCTATTGATGATACATCAAGATTTACAGTTTCTCAAAGAGGACATTGTGACACTCCAGAATTTCAAGAACCTATTGATGTAGTTTCTTATTATGGTTCTATTAAAGTGTTATATCCTAATCAATGGGGACAGATATATTCTTATGTTACAATTGAAACAGGCTTTCAAAGAATATTTGATTTACTTCCTACATATGACACAGAAACTGTATTTGGTGGAGATACATTTATAAGTAGATTTGCTTATAAAACAAAACTTCCATTCTTTATAGACAATAGAGTGGGAGCTCCTGATGATTCAGATGTGTTCTTTGATGAGATAGGTAATATAGCTTTTCCACAATATTGGTATTCATCTAGATCTATTCTATATGATTGGACTACACCTAATAATAAATTACTTAAAAACATTATATCAATCAAAGCTCATAATCTTGATTGTCCTAATGATTCCACTGTACTAGTAGGAACTACCACTACAACTAGTTCAACAACTACATCTGCTAATGGTGTTGTAACAGCAGCTCCTTTGAATTCTAGTTACACTGGTAAAATGTATTTATTTGCTTATGGTATCCCTAATTTCTATGTAGAGAGTTCTATAAATGTAGATCTTCGTCAAGCATTTAACAACTTAGAAGGTGACTTCTACCCACACGTGAGCTCAGGTATTCCTGATACATGGTTACAACAAAGTGTTGTTCCTATTGTATTTGATAATACATATACATATAATGTCACTTATTCTAAACAGAATAAAGAAAACTTTTTCTCTCATTTACCAATAGATTGGGATGATGATCAATGTTATACAAACTTTCCTTTTAGAGCAATATATTCTGATTCTCAACAAAGCTATGTAGATAATAGAATTAACAGCTGGTTAATCTATCGTCCTATATCATTTTTTGATTTCCCTCAAAACTATGGCGATCTTACATCACTAGATGGTATTCAGAATAAGGCTATATTAGCTAGATTTGACAATAAGAGTTTATTGTATAATACAATGCTCACTGTTCAAACTAGTAATCCTCAAGCTGCTTATTTAGGTAATGATACATTATTTAGAAGTGCTCCTCCAATAGATTTTGCTGAAACAGACCTTGGATATGTAGGATGTCAAAATAAGATGTTACTAAAGATTCCTCAAGGACAAATAACTATAGATGCTAAAAGAGGACAAGTGTTTTTAATTTCAGGGAATCAAGCACAAGATTTATCAGCATTTGGTTCAGGACTTAATAGGTTCTTTACAGATCATTTATCTTTTGAAATACTTAGATATTTCCCTACAGCAAACACAGATAACCATTTCAATGGACTTGGGTTACATGGTGTATATGACTCTAAGTTTGATAGAATAATTATATCAAAACTTGATTATGTTCCTTTATCTGATAATGTATTATATGATGAAGATTTACAAGAGTTTTATGTAAACAACACTTATGGCGATCTTATATTAAGAAAGGTGGTTCAGTTAACAGATAGAGAATATTTCTGTAATAAAAGTTGGACCCTATCGTTTAATTTCAATAGTAAGAGTTGGGTGAGTTTCCATAGTTATATTCCTAATTTCTATATAGCTGAGAACAACTTCTTCTATAGTGGATTAAATGAAGGATGTGATTTAGAAGCTTTAGCTATAAATGAGATTCCTACACCTACCACCACTACAACAACAACAACGATTTTAGATTGTGCATTAGAAGGAACAGCAGTGTATATTCCTTAAAATAATAATAAATGTCTCAAACAATAATAGTAAAATTAACTTGTGCAGGCTATCGAACAGGCCCATTTAATATCTATGATGATTTAGGTAACACTCTTGGTATAGACATAACCAAGCAAAACCTTATTGATGGATATACAGTGAGTC
>Ga0181355_1000282_pt1 | contig 21368 bp, 70 predicted proteins | sample Fa13VDMM15DN_FD_130099 | JGI IMG/M metagenome (GOLD analysis project Ga0181355, IMG submission 130099) | Freshwater viral communities from Lake Michigan, USA - Fa13.VD.MM15.D.N | ecosystem: Environmental > Aquatic > Freshwater > Lake | place: USA: Michigan | collected 2013-09-23 | reverse complement strand
CAATGCCTCGGTCTACACGATCCAGCTCCGAGCGGACTGCGGCACTGACATCTTCCCAGTCACTGACATCGCGACTCTCATCGGCCGAGGCATGGCCTTCGGTGGTGACTGGTGCATGGACGGAACCCTTAGCTGTCTCCTGGAGGCTTGAATCATGACGAACACTGAACTCTACCTTGAGCTGAACGAGCTCGTCTCCCGGTTCCTCGAGGACGGCGGAGATCCCAGCATCCTTGCCGAGAGCCTTCGAGAGATAGCGGATGACGTCTTCGAAGAGGATGAGGACGAGGAGTAACCCGTGCAACCCACCTGATCAGTGGTAGAATAACCAGGCAAGGAGGACAGATGACTCGCAAGTTCACGATGAAGTTCTACGAGGCGATGGACGAGGGGCTCATTGATCCCAAGAAGCTCGCTCAAAACCTGATGGGCTACATGAGCGAGAGCGAGGTTGAGGACTTCGCCCGTGCTGAGGGGTACTTTGACCACGAAGAAGAGGAGGAGTGAACATGAACCTGACCGACAAGATCCTCGCTGGCATGCACGGCCGGCTCGACATCACGGTGGTCCGCAAGGACGGCCCCTACGTCCCGCTCCACGTCGTCGGCATCTCGGTGAGCGGTCTCAACCATGCATGGACCGATCTCCCCGCGGAGTTCTGCCAGGACAAGATGGTCTACATCGTCCACGGTGAGGACATCCAGGGCCGCCAGTTCATCTTCGCCGAGGATACTGAGATCATTGATGCCCCGGCGGGTGCGGTGGTGGATGCGATGCTCGCCCTTGTAGCTCAGATCGATCACGAGGTCGCTTGGCGTCTGACTGAGGATGAGGCGGGCGAGGTCGATGAAGATGATTGGATCTGCGAGGGCGCGCCCTGATGGCATCAACTGCCTACATGATCATCGTCCACGACGATGGCCGGCCCTCTGAGGTGGTGACCCCTGACAGTCAGTTGGGCGTCCTCTTCCCTCGCGCGAGTGACGAAGGGGATCTCTTCTACAGGGCGCCCGAGATCAACAAGGCAGTTTTCAGGCAGCACGAGGACGGCAAGCTGACCTTCATCGTCGGCGGCATGACAGTGGATGCTGTCCGAGATCAGATTCTGGCCAACGGATCTCTCAACTGGGAGCCTGGGTGTGAGGACTGGAAGCTGGTGGAACAGGCGACCGTGACATTCTGGTGACCCGTGCGGACACTGGCGGCTGTGGTATAATAGAGGGGCAAAGGAGGACAAATGGCTCTCACAGCTCGTGACAACAGTGGTGGTGACTCTATCGGTGCTGGTTACGGTATCACGGTTTGGGACGGTGACAAACTGGTGGATTCCCTCTACTATGAGGACGGTGAAAAGCCCAATGTCTTCCGTGTCAGCCGATTCCTCCGGAAGTACAATCCGGTAACTGTGGAAGACACGGCAATGGAAGAGTTCAAGACTGTCCCAGACTACATCCGAGACCTCATTCTCTTCTACCATTCCTGACTCGTGCGGTCCACAGGATCAGTGGTATACTAACCAGGCAAAGGAGGAATCATGGAAATAGACATGGCACAGCTCGCTGATATTCTGGTTGATTACTGCGAGCACGACCTCGATGGTAAGCACTTCACCGGTCGATCTCCGACGGACAATGCGCAGGAGATCATCAGGTGCATGGTCTTCACCCTGGTCAATTCTCAAGACGCTCGGGAAATCTTCTCCCGGATGGTTCGTGACAGTCGGGAAGAGCTCGAGCTCCGATACCGAGAGGACGAGGATCGCTGATCCCGTGAATCAACCTGAACGGGTGATATGATGTTACCACAAGGGAGGCAAGATGTGGTTCTCGGAGCCTGATGCTGGTGGAGCTGTGGCGGCCTCGGACGGTCGGACCACCTACGAGGTCTGGCAGTTTGGAAAGAAGTGGGAATGCACCTGCACGGCCTTCCGGCAGTTCCGCAAGGAGTGCAAGCACATCGGTCAGGTCAGGGACTCAGTCAAGTCTGGGTCAAAGAAGGGAGAGGTTTGCTCTTTCTTCAGCAATAAGCAGTGAACAACGTTGACTTGCATGATAATTTAGATTTGCACCCGAGGCCTCGGGATGCTAAGCACAGAACAGAACATCAACACGACGGGTAGACAGATGATTAGCAGAGAGCAAGCAGACGGACTAGCAGAACACCTTCGCAATTGGGGCATCGGAGATGCCAGAATCGGTAGAGAGGAAGCGAAGGACTTGATAACGGCGATCGCCAACGACAGTGAGCTAGAGGAAGAGATCAGCAGGCTAGTCCGCGAGGTTCGAAACCGCGGCCGCAAGTCAGTAAGTTAAGACACAGATAGAGGAACCTCGGGGTCCTACGGCTTCACAACGCTGAGGTCGTAGGACCTTCTGTGTATCCGGTCGAGGACATCCAGCGCGCCCACATCTCGGAGCGCCTTGAAGGCGAGGTTCTCAGGGGATCCGGCGCCCTCTCTCTCGAGCCCTGTGCGGCGCATCCGGCGTAGCCTGTCCTTGAGCTCTCTCGTCATCTGGTGCGCTCTGCGCGGGTCTTCGTCCTTCATCGCCTTGAGGGCGGCCCTAACCTTCTCTAGGACAGCCTCCGCCTTCCTAAGTACGACGCGATCTGGCGCTGTAGGAGGTGGCTCGCCAGGGACAGCCGGTAGGAGCCACTTGTCTCCTCTCAGGCTGTAGACACCGGGGTCCCAGTGGTGCTCATCTGTCGGTTGGATGATTACCTCCACCTCGTGAGTGCCGATCATCGGGTTCTGCTTCTCGTTCCAGATCGTCTGGCGAGCGCGGTGGAGCTCTCGGGACAGGACCTCCTCCCCGTCGTCACCCTCGTACCTAACCACCAGGTGGAGATCGATGTCAGAGCTCGGCGTCCACCAGTAGGAAGCGCAGGACCCGATTAGGAGCACATCAACCAGGGTCGCAGTGCCGTGCGGGATGTCGTTCCAGAAGTCCTGAGCGATCTGCAGGAGAACCTTGCGGATGGGACGCTTGATGTCGGGTGCTCCGGTCGGCTCTTCCCAGATCTCGGGTGGCAGGGACTTGGCAGCCCCTCTCTCTTTCATTGCACTCAGCAGGTCGGTAGTGTCCACTCTGATACCTATCCCATCCATAGGTAATACAAAGCTCTCGTGTAATGTAGCGAGCACCAGTGTAAGATGTCTACAGGAGGCTATGATGAAGGAACCGGTTCTCACCCCGTTGGAGCAGTCCCACTACCGCGCAGCCAACTTCGCTGCGAACCTGCTCCTCGCCGCTGCGACCAACCGACATATCCAGTTCCTCCGCGCTGAGGAGCAAGACCTCAGCGACATGGGCGGTGGTGCTCCCCCGCTCGGGATGGTCACCTCTCTCCACCTGCAGTGGGCAGACATCGCCTCCACAGCAGTGGGTGAATCGTGATCAGCCCTATCAAGCACGCAGCGATCTCGCTCGCCTTCATCCTCGTCACACTGGGTGAAGCTATCAGCAGGGCTCTGGGGATCGAGCGTGCAAGACAGCGAGCGCGCAGCCCTGAACCTGGGCACGGAGAATCTGGCGCGCAAGACAGCGAGCGCGCAGGTCATCCAGCACGCAGGCCCATCGACTTCTGAGAGGAGCACAATGCTTGATAGAGTCTTAAAGAGTATTCCACCCGTAGTAAGAACTGCTCTGCTGGGGTTCGCCATCGCTTCTCTCGCTCTCGCTCTGGGCCAGGTGGTGGACACCTGGTTGGCAGGCAACGGCTTCCGAGTCCCGCTGATCATGGTCATTGGCTGGCTCGGCTGCGAGGCGGCGTGGATGATCCCACTGATCCTGAGAATCCGTGAAGCAATGGAGGAGCAAGATGGCCCGTAGGAAGAAAGGAACTTGGGGGATCTCTGACGAGAAGCCCAAGGAGATCAAGAAGGTACTCCCTGAGTGGAGCCCGCCCAAGTCGGAGGACGTCTTCGAAGGGATGACCCTGGTGCACGTCAGCCCACACGGCCGGTTCCCTCTAAAGGTCTCTTCGCTCCAGCACGGGGGCGCCTGGGTGTTCGGCAAGTCACCCGACGGCTCCGGACCCTACGCAGTCCCACTCAACGAGTGCATGACTCTATCACAGGCGGCAGTGGTCCTTCACGCCGAGAACAGCTCCGAGCCTGCTGCAGACTCGTGAGGCTGATTACCTCTAGGGTATGATAGAGGGGCAAGGAGGCAGAATGGCAAACCAGATCGCACTGAAGCTTCTCAACTGGGTGGCGGGGTTCGGACCGGCTGGCGGTGACCAGTACGACCAGGAGCGGATCGACCAGGTCTGCGACTTCCTCAACGGGTCAGCACCAAGCCCGGTTGACCTCACTCGTGAAGAGTCAGAGTTCATGATGCTCTACTCGGAGGATGTGGGAGATGCCTGGGAGGAGCTCCACTACGGTGAGGACTCGTGAGGAGCCCGTTCCACTGAGGTATACTGGGGACACAAGGAGGAACCATGGACTACGATCCGAACAACAGCTTCCACCGCAAGGCCCTTGCTCTCGACCTCAAGGCAACCCTCCTGGGTCTAGGCCTCGTTCCTCAGGAGCGCACTGGGACTCGCGAGATGGTCTTCTGCCGCCCCTCTTCTCGCCTGCCTCGCACTCAGCTCCAGGTATTCACCTCGATCGTGGATGACGAGGTCCGCGACCTGGGCTCTGACAGCATCAAGGTCTGCGTCACCTACGACCGAACCGACGGTGGAACCCGAGGCATCCTGAAGGAGGCACGGGTCTTCCGGACTGGGCAGATCGAGGAGATCCCTGAGCGCTTGGTCAACCGGATCCACGCAGCCATCAAAGAGCTCAAGGCCTTGCGGTCCTGCGACCGGTGTGGTTCTCCAATGCTTGTCGCGAAGTCTGGCAAGCCCTACTGCGCGGATGCCTGCTGGAACCACAAGGGTTCGTGAATCTCCTCAGATCCAAGATATATTAGAGGGGCAAGGAGGACAGAATGGACGACTTCGAGATGGACTACGAGCGGTTCGAGGACGACCTCTATGAATGGGAGACCGAACAGGTCTTCCAGGACGGGGTCCTGGACCGGGAAGAGGAGTACGACTGGACCTGGGACGACGAGGATGACCAGTGAGCTCTGTTCCTCGTCTGATCTTCACTGACCAGACCCTGGGCGACTGCGATGACTGCGGAGCTCCCACCTTCGCGGCGTACCAAGTCGTCCGGGGCCACGACCTCGGCCCTAGGGAGCTCTGCACTCTGTGTGTCCCCGGGTGGTTCAAGCCCGAGGAGATCACCGCGGCTGATCGGATGTGGGGAGCTGTCACCGCCCGGGTGGGGTTCGGCGGCTAGTCTCTCAGACTCTCGTGAAGCTTCAATCCACTGATGTAGAATAGAGAGGCAAAGGAGGACAAATGAAGAAGGAACTCAAGGTCAACGAAGTCGAGATCGTCAACGGTACCCCGGTCGTCCGCGGCCAGTTCGGGGACACGGCCTTCGAGGCCGCCCCCTTCCGGTGGGGCTCCAAGATGCTCATGAAGGTCACGGGTGGTGACTTCGACCGGGGCACTCGAATCGCCATCGGTCACGCGGCCAAGAAGGCCTTGAAGGCCAACGGCATTCCCCTCCCGAAGGCCGAGCTCAAGCGGCCTCCCAAGGCCAAGGTCGAGGCGGCCCCTCCCAAGGAGGACTTCACGGGCAAGTCGGTCAAGGAGCTCCGTCAGCTCTGCAAGGACCGGGGCATCAAGGGCCACTCCCGTGACGGGGTCACTCGTGCGGACCTGGTGGGCCTCCTCGGAGGCTGATAGGTCTTGGATGGTCGGGGTGGGGCTCCTAGCGGGGTCCCACCCCGGTTCAGTAATCAGCGACACCGACCTTGTAGCGGCTCGTGACTCAGTCTGAGACTCGTGGTATGATAGAAGGGCAAGGAGGACAAATGGAGAAGACACTCAGCATCATGCTCGGCGGGGACATCTACTTCCAGGTCGATGGGGACTACATCGAGACCCCCATCGCCCTCACCCCCTTCAATGAGTGGGAGGGAGGGGACCCCATGAAGTTCTACGGGGCAATCCTCGAGTGGGCACGGGAGAATGGAATCACCCACATCGAGGACGACAACTTTGTCGAGATGGGCATCCACAATGAGCCCACCCTCCTCAGCCTCCAGGAATACGGGGACCTGATCAGGGACTTCTGATCTCTCGTGAGGACCTTCCTGGCGGTGGTATAATATCTAGGCAAAGGAGGAATCAAATGGCTTCGATCTTCCAGAATCCCAAGGCCCTCACCGCCAAGAAGAGGCAGCCCTGTGGATCGCCTAGCCGGATCATCCAGAACCACGCAGTCTGGGCCTCGAAGGAGTTCGGTCGTGAGTGCAAGTGGTGCGGGACCTGGAACGATTCCTGGCCCAAGGACCAGATGTGGCTCTGCGACTCGTGCAGCAAGGTCTGATTAAGGTAGAATAGGAAAGCAAACCAAGGAGGACAACATGGTCAGCTTCATCTTCTTCCCCTTCACGATGGCCCTGGTGGCTGTCATCGCTCAGGTGATCCACGACACGGTCACCATCAAGCCCACTCCCCTCCTCACCGTGGTCAAGCTGGACCCGGTCCTCGAGGCAAAGCTGGACCGGGCACTCCGGACCTTTGACCAGCCGGTCTGGTGGCGAGGGGCCATCTAAAGCTCTCGTGAAGTCTGCAGTGGACAAGGTAGAATAGAAAGGCAACCAAGGAGGACAAGATGGCTAAGGAAGGAATCAAGGTCAACGAGATCGAGATGGTGGACGGACTTCCGGTGGTTCGTGGTCAGGTTGGGGATGTCCCCTTCACTGCCAAGCCCCTCCGCTGGGGTTCCAAGATGCTGATGAAGGTCGAGGACCAGGGACTCGATCGAGGAACCCGAATCGCGGTAGGTCACGCGGCCAAGAAGGCCCTGAAGGCAGCTGGGATCCCCCTCCCTGAGGCAGTCCTCAAGCGGCCTCGGAAGATCAAGGTCGAGGTGGTGAGCAGCTCCTCCTCGGAGGTGGCTGATGACGGTCCGGTTCCTGAGATCGAGATCATGACCCTGGACCAGGCAGTGGAGGCCCTCGAGGCCTGAGCTCGGAGCTCTCGTGAGGAGCTGCGAGCCTATGGTATACTAGATACATCAAGGAGGACCAGATGTCTCGCAGCAAGAACACCAAGAAGGACCGGATCCTGGGCGACATGAAGGCGATCCGAGGCAATGACCGCAAGGCCCACTTCGAAAGCGGTGGGTCCCTTGAGTCCTGGCGGGGTCGCCACATGGTGGTCCCGGACAAGCGGAAGGCCGCCAACAAGCGGGCCTGCCGGTCAGGGGTAGCTGATTAACTCGTGAGGTCTCATATCCCTGCTGTAGAATAGGAACACAAGGAGGTTCTCATGGCTCAGTTCGACACCGATCACATCCTCACTGTCATCACCACCGACGCCCTTCGGGACCACGAGGCGAACCGCCGAGTGATCGAGGCTCTGGAGGGGTTCCGCCTCGGCAATCAGGAGGTGGTCGTCGACACGATCCTCGAGATTGTCCTCCGCCAGATGGGGCAGTCCTCCCACGGCCGGGACCTGGTGGTGGCCCTGGTGGACCGGTTCACCGACGAGGCACGAGCCCGGTCTCTGGCCCAGATCCAGCTGACTGCGGCGGGGTTCGAGCCCCAGGAGATCGAGGACACGATCCGCGAGTTCCCTGAGGAGTTCAGCCCGGAGAAGATGCTCCGTCCTCGCGGACCCAGCCGCCAGGAGCTGGACGCTGGCGGTCCCATCTGACCCGTGAATGTCCGCAGACTAGTGGTATACTAACCCAGCAAGGAGGACAAATGGACAAGTTCGACATCCCCGCTGAGTTCAAGGATATCATCAAGGCCTGCCTGGACAATGGGTTCTTTGACCTGGAGAATCTGGAGGCGGCGGTCCAGTCCGGTCAGACCTGGCCTCAGATTGTGGACCACATGTGCTATGACTGAGGTCTCGTGAGGGGTCAAGAGGTCTGAGGTATACTGAGAACACAAGGAGAGGACAACATGATCACCGACACTGAGATCGACACCTTCGTCAGCACCACCCTCGATCTTCTCACCAAGTTCCGCCAGGACCTGCTTGAGACTCAGGTCGGTCTGCTCGTCGGCAAGACCATCAAGATCACGCGGAACCTCAAGGACCCGGCGACCGGAGAGTACCACGAGGTGGTCCTGGATGCTGTGATCAATGGGGCTCGGTGGGGATTCGACGACGACATCGAGTTCAAGGTGATCTACACCCACCCCTTCACCGGCAAGAAGGTGGAGACGGAGCAGGGTGCCTGACCCGTGATCTCATCTCAGGGACCAGGTATACTAGAGGGGCAAGGAGGAAACATGGCCAAGAACCGAAAGAACACCGAGACCTTCGAGGAATACTGCATCGGCATCCAGCAGGCTCGGGATGCGGCGGCATCCCACTGGGCCACTGGCGAGGTCCGCCGCTGGAAGGAGGATCTCACCTATCCCGAGGCCCACTACGTCCAGGGATTCGAGGGGAAGACCTTCATCATCCTGGGCATCGAGCACAATGCGATCCTCTACACCCACCTGTGGCGTGTGTTCATGGACGGCCAGGCTCGCTGGGTCTACGGCGGCTTTATCGAGAAGTTCAGCGAACCCCTGGACAAACTGAATCTGGTCGCTGCCTGACCCGTGCAGATGATTACGGCAGTGGTATACTGAACAGGCAAGGAGGCAGCAATGGGACTTCTCATCTTCCTGGCGATCCTCGCCCCGGTCTGCATCGTGCTCGGTTTCATCTTCGACACGGAGGAGTGACATGGACTACTACAAGCTCAAGTACCGATTCCAGTGGTGGTGGTACTCCGACGGCGGCAAGACCCTGTTCGAGAACGTCACAGGGACCCTGATGCTGGGGATCTTCCTCTACACCGCCTGGCTGGCGGCCTGGCTTCTCGAAACGAACTGACCCGTGAAGACCCGCAGATCCAAGGTAGAATAGACCCACAAGGAGGACAAGATGGACAGCTACTTCGATCACATCCGCGACGACTTCCAGTTCGAGCCCAACTCCGACGACGGGGTGGACTTCGTCTCCCACGAGAACCCGACTCCCGAGGAGGTCGCGGCCTTCTGGGCTGAGGTGGCCTCGGACGAGTGGATCCCGTTCTAGGGGTCTCGTGCAGGTTCTCAGATCTAAGGTAAGATAGAGGAGCAAAGGAGGAATCAATGAGCAACTTCGACTTCTTCGGCAAGACAGCGGCCCTCATCCTCGGCCTGGCCAGCTGTGCCCTGATCTTCGCGGCCTGCAGCCATCCCGATACCACTGAGGTGGCGAATCCCGAGAACAAGTGGATCAAGGTGGACGGGACCATGGTCCACGAGATCCACCCACGACTCGGGGTCACCTGCTACGTGGTCTACAATAACGGGATCTCCTGCCTGAAGGACTGACCCGTGCGGGCACCGACGCCGGTGGTACAATAAACGGGCAAGGAGGCTTCATGACCCTGATCGCCAGCATCCTCTTCTTCCTCATCACCTTTGCCCCGGTGGGCATCGCGGTCGCCATGATCTGCGACATGGAGCGCTAACATGATCACCCTCCTCTTCACCCTTCTCGCCTGCACCGACAACCAGCGGACCAAGGCCTTCGGCGGCACCATGACGGTGCAGATCCCCTGCGACCAGCAGGTGTTCGACGTCACGTGGAAGGGTGAGGACCTGTGGTATGCCACCCAGCCCGCACCCAGCGGCTGGACCCCGGCGCAGAAGCGCTTCACCGAGTACTCGTCCTACGGCGTGATCGAGGGTGAGGTGGTCCTGAACGAGAGCCGGTGCGGTAGCTGATTACTCGTGATCCTGCTGTCGCTGAAGATATGATAGATAGGCAAGGAGACAGAATGAAAGAGAAGTGGTTCAAGACGCAGGACGGCACTGAGGTGATCAGGGTCAGGGAGGTCGGGAACGGCGCTGACGGGAAGCCCCGCTGGCACCTCCTCTACAGCTCGGGTGACAGTGCCTACCTGTGGCCGGAGGGAGCGAAGATCCTCCTCAAGGGGACGATCCCCTGCGACCCAGTCCCTGGGATGCTCGCATGAAGAGGCCGCTCTCCACCACAGACAGCTTCCGCAAGGGAGACATCGTGCAGCTCGCCTCGCTCGGCGGCAGTCAGGGACCCTGGCGGACGGTGATCCGAGTCATTGACAGGTTCTACCTCTACACGGTGGACACAGTTACTGGGAAGCGCTCTCGGGTCTGCGTCTGGGACATCAAGCCACAGTGAGATAGATAACCGCATCGGAGAACTGATGCGGCACTTCGACAGAGACGAGAGAGTGATCTACACCCCGGCAGGGACGACATCCCGGCATGAAGCCCGGGTCCTCCATCTACAGGGCGACGGGACGGTAGTGGTGAGGCTCGACACTGGGACCCTGGAAGCAGCCTACACTGCTGAGCTGGAGCGGTGCAGGACGCTGCAGGAGACACCGTGAGGCGACGTTCGATAAGTACATCATTCTTGGTTGAGTGCACAATCCTACGCGTCCTGGCGCTGATCGACGCGATGACAGACGACTACCCTGAGTGGGAGTCCAAGAAGCGCCACCGGAGGCGGATCCGTGAGGACGAGGCCTTCGACGACCACCTGCGGGCCCAACCTGGCGGAACATCGGCGGCATCTACGAGGAAGACCCGTGAGGACTATTCAGGGCTAGGGTAGAATAGAGGGGCAAGGAGGACAAATGGCTCTCAATCTCACCACCATCAAGAAGTCCGGCATCACCACCCTCACGGTCAAGAAGGAGGCCCAGGTTTACCAGGGCGGCGGTTCCCACGAGTTCCTGGCCAATCAAATCAAGAATCCGGCCCACATTTGCTGGCAAACCTCCTACCCGCCCACCACGGACCCCACCCGAATCCTTCCGGTTGGTACCACCCTCCAGGTCCTCTCCATCCACCCACCCAACACCTCCTATGCCCCGGCTTACATCAAGGTCCTCTCCTCCACCGGCCGGACTTTCGACATTATGGCCCAGGACATTGGCCGGTTTTGCCAGTGAGACTCGTGCGGACAATTCCACCTGTGGTATACTAATGGGGCAAGGAGGAAATCATGAAGGTAGGTCTCACGGTCCAGGCAAAGTCCATCATTCGCAAGTGGTCTGAGGGGGATTCTTACTACTTGCCTGATGAAGTTCCTGAGGGGGTGGTCGGAAAGGTGGTGGGTGGATCCTCCTGGGGATGGAATATTCAGGTCGGGGAGGAGGTCTTCAAGGACATTCCCTCCATCAATCTGGAGGTCCTCCCCCAGGTCTGACTCGTGAAGCTCATCAGATCGGTGGTATACTAAGGAGGCAAGGAGGACAAATGGCTCTCAATCTCACGACCATCAAGAAGCTCAATCCCACCCACCTCACCATCATCAAGAAGGCCCAGATCTGGGGCCACATCATGACCAATCACTCCACCAATGCCTACGCCACTTACACTCCAATCAAAGATCCCCAGTTCCACCTGAATCCCGGTGATCAACTCGAGATTCTCGGGTTTGAACGGGCGGCCCTCAAAGTCCGGAATTCTCGGGGCCAGGAATTCATTGTCCATTCCTCGGATATCTCCCGATTCCTGGCCCTCTAGGCCCGTGAAGCCCGTCAGATCGGTGGTATACTAGCCAAGCAAGGAGGAAAGATGCAGAAGACGATGTGGTTCCGGACGACGAAGGCTGTGAAGATCTCGACTCCGGAGCACGGCACGGTCACCCTGACCAAGGGGTCGCTGATCGCCACCGGTGACCAGCCTGACCACTTCAAGCTCCCGAACGGGGACATCCAGTACGGGAACTCGGTGATCTCTCGGTACGACATCACCTGGGCAATCCGCCCGTGATGCTCTAGAGTTCCGTGGTATACTAACCAAGCAAGGAGGACAGAATGGACATCGACTTCACCCCCACTTCCTACACCGTCACCACCCCTGGCAATGGCAAGCCCGGTCGATACGAGGGCGAGAACTGGAAGTACGCCATCGAGGGTGCCAAGAGGGAGCTCGTCCGCCTGGTCGAGACCTACCCCAACATGGCTCGCCTCGTGGTCCCTGATCACTTCGTCCAGGAGTACTGCCGGGTCTACGACCGGAACCTCTGGAGCGGGGGTCGTGGCTTCGGGGTCTACGGAGACCAGGCCTTCTTCGAGCTGGCTGAGAAGGGTCTGGGAGAGGCTCGGTTCAGCTGATTACCCGTGAAGGCTCCGACAGCTGTGGTACAATAGAGGGGCAAGGAGGAAGGAATGGCTAATCAGTACAAGGTCGAGAAGGGCACCCAGTTCAACGGCCTGAACGTTTACCTGGTCCGGAACAAGGCCACGGGCAAGGTCAAGTACGCCATGTACACTCGGTACAACGCCGACGACCTGTGCAAATACGCCAACGGCCGGCCCAGCCTGCTCAATTCCAATTGCCTCGGGGTCCTCACCCAGGCCCAGCCGGCCCGATATGGAATCCCGTGCAACGAGATCGAGTAGTGGTATACTAAACAGGCAAAGGAGGACCAATGACCGTTCAAGACCTGATCTCCCTGCTCCAGGACTTCCCGCCTGATCTCCCGGTCCGATTCTCTGCGGAGATGGGGTGCATCGAGACGAGCACACCTCGCATCGAGGTCGAGGAGGCTGACGTGGATGAGAACTGGCGGATGGCCGTCCTCCTCATCGACCTCGACGGCTGAGACCCGTGCATCTCGTCCCATCCGTGGTATACTAAACAGGCAAGGAGGACAAATGGACAAGAACCAGACGGTCAACGGCCAGTACACGACCTTCAACCTCGGCTCGACCACCCTCACCCCCCGACTTCAGGAAGCTCTTCGGGTCCTGGACCGATCCTGCCGGTTTGGATCTGGTGGGGAATGGGACATCCAGCGGATCCCGGGTGGCTGGTCCGCGACCCCCGATGGACCTTTCGATTCGGTGAATTGGAATGGAAAGAAGGGGACCTGGAAGGAGTAAGTCCCGTGCGGATGGTCTGACCTGTGGTATACTGGACAAGCAAGGAGGACAGATGCGAAACGAAATGCTTCGACAGATCGCTGCTCAGGCCATTCTCGATGGGAACAACCACCGGTTCGCTGTGACTCGAGACGAGGGGGGCGAGCTGACTCATGAGCTCCTCGGGCCCAGTCTCAGCTCTGATGACTGGCGATTCAATGAGTCCCACGATGATGATCTGGCCTGGGGAGCTCAGCTTCTCGAAGATTCCAGTGGGATCCTGGCTCTCTCCCTGGTCCGGATCATGTGCTAGGAGTCTCGGGAAGCTCTCGGAAAGAAGGGTAGAATAGAAGGGCAAAGGAGGAATCAATGGACATCAAGCTCCCCGCCTTCCACGACATGGTCAACCTCTTCGTGGTTCTCCTCAGCAAGGGGATCACCCCGGTCACCTGGGGAACCCGAACTGAGGAGGAGGCCTATGACACGGCTCTGGAGATCCTGGCTGGCTGATCTCTCGTGAAGATCTCAGAGACCAAGGTATACTAATCCCACAAGGAGGCAAGATGTTTCAGTTCACTACCTACCACAATCCGGATTCCTTCGAGACCCTCGAGGAAATGGTCGAAAACATCACCAACCACGGACTCACGGTGAAGGACCAGTCCTACTCCCAGGAATGGGATGAAACCACTCTGGCCCTCCAGGGAACTCGTGATCAATTCGAAAAGTTCTTCCTCTCCAATGGGGATTCCTCTCAATCCATTGATATTGATGAATTCATGGAGGAACTGGTCGAGATCTAGGTCTCGTGCGGTTCAGGCAAACAGTGATAGAATAACCAGGCAAGGAGGCAATATGGACAAGACCATCGTTCTCGACACCCCTACTCAGATCCAGGCATTCCGGCTCCTCACCATCCGCCAGGGGCTGAAGGCCGAGATGGTGGGGATGAGGCTCACGTCCCGGGCTCCCAGCTGCCTGTCGATCGTCAAGAAGGAGTTCGGGATCAAGGCCAAGACGGCCAAGGAGGCTCTGCCCCTCTTCGAGGCCTACCTCCAGACCCTGGGCCTCCTGCCCTAGTGTCAGGGGCCCTGCGGCCTTCAGAGAAGAACAACAACCAAGGAGACAACATGAGCCTCTTCCTCGTCCTGTTCAAGCTGATCCACACCCCCATCACTCTGGCGCCGACTGTCACGGTCCCTGAGGCTGAGATCGAGGCAGTCTTCGTCCCAGCTGGGTTTGAAGGCCCGGTGGTGGCAGCACCCTTCGATGAGCCGGCCTTCTAGGGTCGGGTAATCTGCCACTGCTCGTGAGGGCTGACAAGATCCTGGTATAATATCCCCACAAGGAGGCAAGATGACCGTCAAAGAACTGATCGAGAAGCTCAAGGCTCTTCCCGGCGACATGAAGGTCCAGGTCCTGGACTCGGACCGGGGAGATCCCGAGGACATCTTCGATCTCACCCGGGGTACCTGGTCCAATGACACCTCGGATCTGACTGATGACGAGCTGGATGACTGGGAACCCTCTGACGAGGAGCCGGAGTTCGTCCAGGACTCCGAGAATGGAAAGATCGCGGTCCTAGTGATCTGGTGAGACTCGTGCGGATAGTTTGACCAGTGGTATACTGATCTCACAAGGAGGACAGATGACCAAGGAATGCTCCGTCTGTGGTGATGACTTCAACCCTCGTGGCAAGGTGGCCGGTTCGCAGTGGGCGAACCGCTGTAACCACTGTGATGAGGTGGACCTCGAGGTCGAGACCGTCCAGAAGCAGACTGAGAGGATCATCAATGGCCAAGGGGCATCACGAGCCCTTCAGGCCATCAAGGTCCTCCGGGGTTCGAAGATCTGAGGCCCGTGAAGGTTCTCAGTCTAGTGGTATACTAAACAGGCAAGGAGGAAGGAATCATGGCCAAGCCCGAGAACACTGAGTTCAAGACCACGACCGTCGTCTACGTCCTCACCAAGGACTTCAACTACGCCAGCACTCTCTACGGACGGACCACCCCTGGGGTCCTCACCAAGGGGACCGAACTCCGGAAGGGGATCACGGCCTACCCCACCCAGGGTGGACTCAAGTGGGGTGACAACACCATCCCGGATGGAGACTTCGAGATCTTCCACGAGACCGAGACCAGGAAGACCACCTACACCCGCCGGAAGGGAAAAGGCTGATTACCCGTGCGGAATCTTGGACTGATGTTAGAATATCAGAGCAAAGGAGACAGCATGGACATCTTCATCACCACCTTCTCGTTCACCTTCGGCATCCTGGCGGCCGTCGCCTGCATCCCGGTCCTCTTCATCTTCGTGATGGTCGTCATCCCCGCTCTGCTCATGGCCACCGTCACCCGGTTCAGCTCGAAGGAGCACAAGGTCAAGCAGTGGAACAAGGCCGTCGAGGCCGGTGACGAGGGCGCGATGAAGTTCATGCGCAAGTGGGGTTGGGACAAGGCGTCTGTCTGAAACAGTGCAAGCCGGCCAGGAACGTGGTATAACTGTATCATCAAGGAGGCAATCATGGGCAACTTCATCGCGATCATCCTCGACACCACCGGCGAGTTCCTCGGGGACGTTGAGGATGCGACCCTCAACACCTGGCTCGAGACGAACGGTCTCAGGGTCGTGGTCAACTGCGGTCACTGGATCTCTGTGGAGTGATCCATACCTAGCCCTGAGGCTCACATGAGACGACGCGTCGTTACCTTCGACTTCGACAGCACCCTGCTCTGGTGGGGCGTGACCCGCGACCCCGACGGGGACATCGAGGCCATGGTCCCCATGGGCAAGAACCCTGACATCTGGCCTCGATTCATGAGAGCGCTGGACAGCGGTGCCCAGGTCCACATCGTCACCACCCGCAAGGAGCGGCTCAGGGAAGAGACTGAAGCCATCCTGGACTCGTGGGGCGTCCTGAGCGGGCTTGCCGGGGTGCACTTCACGGACGGCGAGCCGAAGCGACGGATGCTCGAGGTGCTCGGGTCACAGCTGCACTTCGACGATGACCCTGATGAGCTGAGTAATCTGCCACCCGGTTGTAAGGGAGTGCTGGCTCCCCTCCACCCGTCATGGACCTTTGGCGCTCGTGCAGGTGACGAGGACTGAGGTATACTGAGAGGGCAAGGAGGAAAGGATGGACACGATCATCACCAACTTCAAGACCCTGGCCACTGCTCGCATCGACTGGTCCCCGGACGGCGGGATGTTCTGGCTCACTGGCATGCTGATCATCTGCGGGATCATGACCGTGGCAGCTGTGGTGACCGATACGAACCGCTGACCCGTGAGGCTAGGAGATGATGAGGTACACTACTACCATGGAGGACAAGATGGACAAGGCACTCGACACGATCTTCAACTGGGGTCATGGGTTCGGCGGTCTCCTCTTCATGATCCTGGTGGCCGCCCCCATCCTCGGGGTCCTGATCCTGGGGTTCGTCCAGGCGATGGTCCTCGGGTTCGGCCTAGTGGGCCTGGTCTAGGAGGTAACATGACTCCTGACGACAAGTTCATCATCTCCATGACCCTCATCCTTATCGGAATGCCGTTCACCCTCGCTCTCTTGGGCTCTTTCTAAGGAGACAATCATGATTCTCTCTCTCGCACTCCTCCTCCTCGGTGCTGGCATCATGGGTTACGCGGCTGGGACCGTCCAGCTCTTGGTACAGGGTGACTGATCCGTTCGTGAATCTTCTGGTAACCAGGGTACACTAGTCTCACAAAGGAGGCAAGATGAACATCGACCTGAACAACCTCAGCACCTGGGAACTCCAGGCCATGGCTCAGATCAGCGGGTTCGTCGGTAGGATGGCAGCTCAGGTTCTGGCTGAGAGGGAAGCAGCCCAGGAGTTGATCGCTTCCATTAACCGCCGGGTAGCTGAAGAGCTCTCGGGAAACTTCCGCTGAACCTGGTACACTAGAGAAGCAAAGGAGGAATCAATGAACAACATCGACTTCAGCCCCACCGCCTTCACCGTCAAGGACCCCGGCAACGGCAAGGACCGCCGCTACGAGGCTGTAACCCACCCGCGGTCGGTGGCGGATGCGGCTCGGGAGTTCGGGCGGCTCGCGGAGGAGTACCCCGCCCTGGTGGCGATGGTGGTCCCGGACCACTTCATCCAGCTCCACTGCCAGACCCAGGACAACAACTCCTGGTCTGGTGGCTACGGAGTCTCCGCCGACCAGGGGCGGATGATCCTCCTCAACCTGCTTGAGAAGGTCGCCACTCAGAACCGGTTCAACTAGGAGAGACAATGGATACCATTCGATTCAGTGCGCTCACCTCTGAGCGCTGTGACAGCTGCAGTTGCGTAGCTGATTACGGCTTCTTCATCGGTTCCGTCCCGCTCCACGAGATGACAGGTCCCAGGGATGAGAGCTTCCTGTGCACCAGCTGCGCTCAGAAGCAGCACGGCCTCGCGCATCTGCAGGAGGCGATCGATGCCCAGGACGAGCCAGCTGAGGACCACCTCTGGAACCGCGCCATCTCGCGCTGGATCGACTTCGAGGTGCTCGCTGGGTAGATATGTAGCCCAAGGAGAAGAGACCCATGCGCATCACCGGGCGAGAGCTGAGACAGATCATACGAGAGGTCCTCGAAGAGGGCCGGATGGACCCGAAGACAGGGATGCTTGGACTCTTCTCGACGGGCGTCTCCAGCCGCCCGACCGCTGGCCCTGATGAGCCGACAGACTTCTATGACCCAGAGGTAGAAGTCGTAGAAGACGAGCCGGATCTCGGCGAGGAGCTCGAAGCGGCGACGATGACACCTGCTGAGCTGAGGGCCGTCGCAGCGTCGGGAGTCAGATCTTTCCTCGCCACGGGTGATCTCGGGGAGGCTGTTCAGGAGATCGTTGGAGATCTCATCGGGCGCGGGGCGCTGCAAAAGATCCCGTCTCAGAGCGATGCTGAGGACGCTGACAGTGAGCTCTTGATCCTCACAGGGATGATCGCTGACGGGATCGGGAACGCGCTCGCTCAGGACAGAAGCGGCGAGCACCGGCCCCTGGTAGCAGAGATGCCCATCGCCCCGATGCCCTTCATCGGAAATCCCCAGGTGGGTGACAGCCTCCCAGCCGGCCGCGGCAGCAAGACGGCACCTGAGAGGGTCCTGGCTGTCTACACACGGCGACCCAGGGAGGCATCTTGGGACGGTTTCGTCATCACTGACGGGGGTCGCATGAACCCCCAGCAGCGCGGCGTGCCTAGCCCGATCAGGGTTGTCGCCTACAAGCGGTCACAGGCTCCCAGGGACGACACTCGCTACAGCTACAGCGAGTGACCCAGTGGGCACCAATCTGCTTCGATCTCTCATCCGTGAGACACTCATCCAAGAGCTAGAGATCTCTACACCCGAGAAGAAGCCCGAGGAGAAGAAGGAGGTCGTCTGGCAGCCAGAGTGGGGGACCAAGAACAAGTGGGACGAGCTCTACCCAGATGTCCTACCCAGTAAGCTCATCCCAGTCAAGAGCGACGAGCTTGACCCCACCTTCAAGGCAAAGCTGGACGCGGCTTTCGCTGAGCTCAAGAAGATCAACCCAGCGTACGACCCTGTCATCTGGGAGGCCGGTAGATCTCAGCATCGCCAGGCATTCCTGTACGGAAAGGGTCGCCCTGACTTCAAGGTCTACGGCAGGGCCGGGACGCAAGTGACTCAGACTCTGAACTCTGGGCGGCACGGGATCTACCCAGCCCGAGCAGCAGATGTCGTGAGTGCTTCTAAGCTGTGGAGCTGGCCTGAGTTCTACAAAGACTGGGGTAAAGTTGCTGTCGCTCAGGGTCTCAGATGGCTCGGCGGCTCGAAGACTGACACAGACGACGGCAGGACAGACGATCAACGAGCCAAAGATGCGATCGGTGACAATCCTCACGTCGAGCTCAGATAGACCCAGTGAAGCTTCTCAGGTAGTGATGTAGAGTAGACTCATCGGAGGCAAATGAACGACTTCAAGCGGCACATCGTCGGCTACCGCAAGGGCGGCAAGACCTGCCCCTGCTGCGTCGAGTTCAAGGACAAGCAGCGCTCCCGCCGGGTGGCTCGCCGTCGGATGAAGGCAGCAGCGGTCAGGGAGGCACATCTCGCTGCTCGTGAGGCGATCCCTTGCGATGGTAAGATGAACGGGTAAGGAGGCAAGGATGGCACACCGGATGGACATCATCGAGCTCTTCGATAAGGTTGAAGGTGTCAAGGAAGCTGATCCCCGCACGAAGGGCTCAGTGGACGACCTCATCAGTCTCTACAGCGAGATCGCTGAGATCATTCGAGCCGCAGGCTGGAGCCCCCTCGAATACGAGGTGACTGTGGCAGGAGCAGCGATCTGATCGAGTCGCTCGTGACCCCTCTCTCGCAGGCTGTATACTAACGCCAGGAAAGGAGGACAAGATGGATAGGAAGATCAAGTGGTTCAAGGTGGCCCGGGACATCGAGGCGCAGTTCGAGGCTCACGGTCGTGTCTACAGCACCGTCATCAAGTCGGGATCTGAGATCGAGACGGGTCGCCACCCCAAGCAGATCCTCCTTGAGACCGGCGACATCAAGTGGGGCCTCACCACCATCCTCAAGGAAGACCTGAAGGTCGTCTGACCTCGGGCAGCTGATTACAACAGGAGGCAACGATGACCGTCAACGAACTGATCGAGAAGCTCAAGGCATATCCCAGCGACATTCGGGTCCTCTTCGCAGCCGATATGGGTCACATCGAGGCCACCGATCCCACGATTGAGTTTGAGCCGGCGACCGAGCACGGATACCCAGCCACACTCTACATCGATCTTGACAGTTAGGAGGCAATCATGACCAGCTGGATCGCCGATGAGCACGGCAATCAGACCTCCACCCATGAGGGCTATCCCTGGGTGAAGGAGAACTCTGCGGTGGTCAGTGCAGGTTGAACAGGGCCAGCTCCGACGCTGGACCAACCCCGACGACAAAAGAGATGCGGGCAAGGTGTTCATGATCCTGGGTCTGAAGACAGAATGGGACTCAGGAATCTCAATGCCAGACCGCGATCTCTGCTGGGACTTCATCATGGATGGGAAGACGGACTGGCACTACGACGACGTCGTTGCCAGAGACAGTGAGGCGGTCAGTGCAGGTTGAACAGGGACAGTTGCGGCAGTGGAAAGCCGAAGTGGCTGTGCTCGGAGACGGCAGCGGTGAGAGCATGTTCCTCGTCCTTGAGCGCCACCCAGACTTCACGAACGAGCCCGTCTGGCGGGTCCTCAGGCCTGCGGGTGACACGAAGCTCTGGTCAGAGACAAGGATCGAGGGATGGAGTGAGGTGATCAGTGACGACGGGTAACTTGGTGTGGCTGAAGAAGGGCACCCCTCTCTACGAGGTTCTGGCCACCGTCGACGGCGGGACCACCCGTCACTACTCGGGGCACATCCCAGAGGTGACGATGGGGATCGAGGTGCAGCGTGTGGAGGAGCTAGGTGTCGAGCACGCCGGACAGAGTGAAGCTCGCTTGGTCTCGTGGACCCAGGTCCTCGTGGGTGGTCAGCTGGTGTGGACGAGGACGTGGCTCTTGGAACTTGCCAGTGACGTAGGAGACAGACTGTGAAGAAGGGCGACCTGGTCAGATGCAGCGGTGCCTGCTACGGCGCACCCATCAACCACCACGAGATGGGCGCAGCGATTCGTCACTACGACGGTGTCCTCCCCGACAGGACGCTGGGTGTGATCGTGGACATCGTAGGGGACTGGTGCCAGGTGCTCACCTCGGGACGGACTGTCTGGGTGCCGACCTGGAGCGGTGTGCGGGTGGCGTAGCATATATGTAGATGTCAGGAGCACACCATGAGAATCACAAGAAATCAGCTACGCCAGATCATTCGCGAAGAGCTAATGAGAGAGATGCCTGTCGGCATCCCGAGGATGATGGGGTCAGCCCGGGACAGATTGATGAGAAGAAAGTCCCCACCGCGACGGCGGCCCCCGAATCTGGATCTCGCTGAGACGATGGATGTGTCTTGCGGGACCTGCGCGGCCTTCTGCCCCAAGACCCTGACCTGCAAGGCCTTCGGTGGCTACCCCGTGTCCGCAGACATGGTGTGCGACGCATGGACGCCTAAGTCCTAAGCAGTCCGATGCCTGGAACGGTGCCTAGTGAGACGCGTGTAGACCAGGGACGCTGTGGTATACTAGCAACACAAGGAGAGGCCAACATGACCCAGATCACTGCTGCTGACCGTGCTGCTCAGATCAACGCTGCCACTGAGGCTCTCGCTGGAGCGGGCAACATCAGCTTCTACGGCCTCCTGTCCACCGACCCGACCTACTGGGCGGACTGCGGGGTTCACACCGGCTCCGAGCTGGACCGGCTCCTGGCGTACGAGGACTACATTGAGACCTACAAGGAGCGGTACAACATCAAGCCCCGGTGGATGCGGGTGGAGGACCACACAGCGGAGGAGTGGCAGCAGATGGCGGTGGCT
>Ga0181355_1000281_pt1 | contig 21414 bp, 29 predicted proteins | sample Fa13VDMM15DN_FD_130099 | JGI IMG/M metagenome (GOLD analysis project Ga0181355, IMG submission 130099) | Freshwater viral communities from Lake Michigan, USA - Fa13.VD.MM15.D.N | ecosystem: Environmental > Aquatic > Freshwater > Lake | place: USA: Michigan | collected 2013-09-23 | reverse complement strand
TCTAAAAAGTTGTTGATTTTTAGAATAGAGAGAGATGAAGCTTTCATCGCAGAGCTTGGAAGACTAGCGCAGAAGACAATTGTAATTCGTGATGAAATTTTAAAACAAATTAAGGGGGAGTAGTATGAATAAAATAGAAATAATCATAACAGACGACGCAAACAAAATAAAGCAAACTTCTATTCGTGAAAGTGAAGGTGAGGAAATGCTTATTACTGATGTTCTGGCTACAATAGAAGATGTTTTAAGGGGTTGTGGGTTTCATATTAAAGGTCATTTAATAATTAGTGAGGAAGTATGAATGAAGGAATAGTAGCAATGATTGCACTGTTTGGTGCAGTATTTATATTACCAGGAATACATGCTATCTTTGAATATAGAATTAAAGAGAAAAAGAAAAAAGAGAAAGAGAAAGAGAAAGAGAAAGAGAAAGAGAAAGAGAAAGAGGTAGATAGATATGTTGATTGTTTTAGAGAGCTGATAGATAAATACGAGTCTTATTATGATTTCTCAAAAGAAGATAAGGGGCTTTTCTTAGAATTTTATACTAAAACTAAAAATCTTAAATCTAAATCTGAAATAATGGAGGGGGCGCAAAAAAAGGCTAAACAATACGAGTATTTTGAGGAAATAACAGATGAGAAAAAAGGAGAGCTAGATACAATTATTTCTAAAGCAAATGATTTAATTTTTAATATAGAAAATGTTAAAAAGGATACATCTGCTATAATGCTAAAAATAACAAATCAACGCAACAATGAAAACAAAAAATTTTGATAAATTTATATGGTGCGATTTCTTTAAGCTATTTGACCGTTATGATTTATATGGTGGGCCTCTAAAGGAATCTATAAAAACACTTCTTGAATCAAAAGATATTAAGGAGGATATTAAAAAACTGGATAATGAACTTGAAATTGTAGAGAAAAAAAATCGGGAGGCGTGGGGTGTTATAGACCGTATTAATAATAGATTAGAATCGGGGGGAAGGGGTGGTAGATGGGTATCACCTCTTGAAAAATCCGATAAATATAAAGAAAAAATTATCGAGTATGAAAAAATGATTTTAGATTTAGAAAAGGATTATATGCGGATATTAGAAGCCAATATAAAAGCTCATGAAATATTAAGTAAAATGGAGAGTAAGCAATGGAAAACAAGTTAATTTAACCTCTGGCCAAGCGACTAAATTATTTTATTTGACTAAAGAAAAATTTTAATAGATGAAAATAGAATTTGATTTTTCCAAGCACCAAGACTTCCCAAAGCTTCAAACAGAAGTAAGTTTTGCTATTGCAGAGCATATTTCTAAAGGTGATAATTTTGCAGTAAGTTTTAGTAGTAATAATAGTGGCAAGCAGTTAAGAGGTTATTGGCGGTTAATTGGGTTAATCCAGCCTTTTATTGAGGAAGCTTGTGGAATTAGGGGAAAAGATGAAGTTTCTAGTTTCATTAAGAGACAAAGCGGTTTTGTAAAGAAAATAAAAACTAAGCAAGGAACAATATTTATTGATAAGTCTTTGACTAAGGCAACCAAAGAAGACTTGAAGGAAATGATTGATAAACTTTATTTTATCTGCGAATTTTACGAGATAAAGGATTATGAGTTAAAACCACAGGAACAAAGGGATATGGAGAATTATTTTAATAAGGAGTAATATGCTATCAGTAATAATTGGAAGATTTCAAACGCCCTACCTTCATCAAGGCCATCTACAGCTTATTGAAGAGGCCCATAAGCACGGCACAACAACCTTAGTATTAATTGGCACAACTGCTGCTACAGGAACAGATAAAAACCCACTAGATTTTGACTCTAGGCATGATTTATTTTGCTCGCATGGTATTTGTAGACATTTAGACATAAGACCATTGCCAGATTGTCCTAGCGACAAAGACTGGTCAGATAGTATTGACAAAATCATTGCCGATTTAGGTTTTGAAGAAGCAACAATTTTTGGCGGTCGTGATAATAGCATTGAAAGCTACTATAGCGGCAAGCACCCGATTAAAATTATTGATTCTATTGGCACACATTCGGCAACTAGATTAAGGCAGCAATGCGTTAAACACCCAATCAAGAACTCTGATTTTAGAGCGGGTATTATTTACCATGCTGAAAAAAGATGGCCGATTGTTTATTCTACGGTTGATATTGCGGTTTATCGCCTAGATGAATATGGAATTTTAGACTCGGTTTTGATGGGTAAAAAAGGCGATAAATTTAACTTTATTGGCGGGTTTGTTGATGCTCAAGATTCTGATTTGAGGACTACTGCACTAAGAGAATTATTTGAAGAAACTGGTGTTGAGGTAATTGACGACCATTGGCTTACTTATGAATTTTCAGCCAAAGTGGACGATGCGCGTTATCGCGGCACAAAGGATTGCATTATGACACATCTTTTTAGTGGCCATGATTTTCCTCGTCAATTTACGCCTAATTTTCAAAGAATTATTGACAAAGAATTTAAAGAATTTGCTTGGATTCCAGCAACTGAAAAATCGCTAGAACTAATAGCTGATTGCCATAAACCTCTTTTTTTAAAATTTATTAACTCTAAAAATTAAAATATGATTCTTACCGCTCCTCTATTAATTTCGAGAACCAATATTGAAATGCCTAAAGATATATCCTCAATGACTTGTGGTTTATTTAGAGCAAATCTTGTGGCTGCACCCGATTTAATGCCCGAATTAAGCAAATTATTTGACTCTATTCCGATTAGTTTAGAAGACCGTCATAATTGGGAAGTAGATGTTAAAATTCATATGTTGCAACCTACGCAATTTCCATGCAACTCTAACTGGCATTGTGATAATATTATTAGAAAACAGAATCAGCTTCAATATGAAGAAACTTACAAAAAAAGATTTGAGCCAAACCAAAAAATGTTGCTTTGGATTTCAGGCTCACCAGAAACAGAATTTTTAGCCAAAGATTTAGAAATAGATTTTTACCCTAAGACGCATGGTGATTTAGCGGCAATTATGGATAAGTCAGAAGTTGAAAAAATGCGCTTAGAACCGCAGGCGTGGTATTGGTTTGACAGAACTAGCCCGCATAGAGGCAATGAAAGCAACGATTTTTGTTGGAGAATCTTTGTACGCGTTACTCACAAATCTATTACACCTGAAAGGCCTAAGGTTAGCGCAATTAGGCGACACGCGCAGGTTTATATGGATAAAAATTCTTTTACTTGGTAATTAATTTAAAACAAACTTATGACAAATTTAATAAACTTAAGCGATAGCTATAAATTTTCACATTTCGACCAATACCCTAAAGGCACAGAAACAATCCATTCTTACCTTATGTCTCGAGGCGGTGAATATGATAAAATTGTGATGCACGGATTGCCTTATGTTTTGAAAGAATATCTAAATGATTATTTTCTTGATTATGGCAAAATAGGACAATCTGAAAGTCTAGCTAAAAAACATGGCGTGCCATTTAATAAAGATGGTTGGGAATATATTTTGACAAAATATAGAGGAAAATTGCCAATCGAAATCAAAGCCCTACCAGAAGGAGCAATCGCCAAACCAAATCAACCACTTCTAACAATCGAAAACACCGACCCAAATTGCGCTTGGCTAGTTGGTTATCTTGAAACTCTTTTGCTTAAAATCTGGTATCCAATCACAATCGCAAGCAAATCTTTAGCGGTGCGCGAAATGCTCGAGCATCATTGGCAAAAAACTGTTGGTGATATTTCTGGCGTTGACTTTGCATTCCATAATTTTGGCGATAGAGGCTCAAGCTCTGTAGAATCTGCTGCTATTGGCGGAGTGGCACACTTAACCCAATTTAAAGGCACAGATAATTTCAACTGCCTAGAGCATTCAAACAAATACTACGGCGGAAAATATCAAGGTTTTTCAATTCCTGCGAGTGAGCATTCAACAGTTACAAGCTGGGGTCGCGAGAATGAATTTCCTTTTTATGAAAATTATTTAGAAACTTTTAAATCTTCGCCAATCATCGCTTGCGTCCTTGATTCTTACAATATATTTGAAGCCGTGAAATTTGTGACTTCTGGCGCCATGAAAGAAAAAATAGAAAGCAAAGATTATCCAGTTTTTGTAATGCGTCCAGATTCTGGTGAGCCGTTAGAAGTAATTTCTAAAATTCTTGAAATCTGCGAGGCAAATAATGTGGCGCGCAGCTTTAATTCTAAAGGTTTCAAAACTCTTGATAAATATAGAATAATTTGGGGCGATGGAATTACACCAAAAACAATTGACCTTATTTTATCCGCTGCGGAAAAATGGGGTTGGGCAGCGTCAAACTTTGCTTTCGGTTCTGGTGGTGATTTAATGCAAAATGTAAACCGCGATACTTGCAAATTTGCAATAAAATGTTCTGCAATTAAAGTAAATGGCGAATGGCGAGATGTTTATAAAGACCCAATTACTGACCAAGGTAAGAAATCTTTGCGCGGTCGTCAAGAAAGCCCTGATTTTGTGACTGTATTTAAAAATGGCGAAATTTTAATCTAAAAAATAATATACAAAAACAGAAACAATTAAAAAATAAAAACTTTATGACTCGGGGCGAGATTTGTTTTTTAGTGATATTTCCTACTTTTACACTTATGTTATTTTTATTACCGTGGCTGGTAAGAAAAGTAGCAATTTCTTTGGATAAGTGTAACCATGACTGGAGATTTTCTTGTGAGTTACCTTATTCAGTAATTTATGGATATGGTGAATTAAAATGTAATAAATGCCAGAAAATAAGAACTAGCTGGAGTCCTATGGAATTATTAGCCTATAAACATCAAATAATTAAAAAATAAATTATGCAAAAACTAAAACTACAAAATATTTGGAACAAAGAAACAAAATCCTTCGACAAGGAGAAATTCGAGGTAAGAGAAACTGACGGAACTATTAGCGGTAAAGTCTCTATCTCAAGCAAGAAAGGTGATAAGTGGGTATCTAAGCCGATTCCTTTTGTTGCTTTTAAGTCAAAGATTGATGAAGAAACAGCATTAGCTTTGCTTTATTCTGCTGGCAAGCCTTTTGAGGCTGAATTTAATCTTGCTGTAGATAGCTTTGCAGATAAAGAGGGGAAAGAGGTTATCTTCTTTAAGATTATTATTAACAGGGCTAAGGGTGATGGGGTTTCTAAGCATTCACAGGATAAAGCGAATGGTTTTCAGCCTCAAGAGGAAGACTTCAATGACGAAATACCATTTTGATTTAACCTACAGCCTGTAAGACTAGCGCTATATTAACTTTAATTAAATAATATAAAAACTATTGATATGACAAAGCCAAAAAAACCATTAAAAAGAAAAGGCATTATTACCATTGGAGTCTTAGATGGTGGCGAAACGCTTCTTGAAGTGAAAAATGTTTTAATGATAAAGAAAGCCAATGGAGACTTAGTCTTTAGAGATTCCGCTGGGGAATATGAAATCAAAAAAATTACTATGGATTATAAAGGATTATAAAATAAGGAGTTTGAATGAAAAAAATTGGGGACTTTGCAGGAACAAAAAATGGAAACCTACAGGCAATACAATTTATTAAGCGAGATAAAGGGGGGCATCAAATTTGGCTATTTAAATGCGATTGTGGCTGTCTAAAGGAGATTAAAAAATGGAATGTTTTAAGAAAGCATGGGCCTACTAATTCTTGTGGAAAATGTTCATTTTCAAGAAGAGGAAAAAGAGGAGAAGGATTTAAAAATAAAGACTGTTGGAATGATTTACTCGGTATAGCTCCTGATGCTACTGGTGAATTGCTATCTGAAGAATTTGTAAGGAGTCTGCGAAATGAATGGTGAAAAGAAAATAAAATCTTTAGCTGTAAAACCAAAATTTTATTTTGAATTAACTAATAAAATGTTAGAAAACTTATGAAAGATATCTTTATAAAAAATTTTTGGGAAAATAAAGATTTAGAAATTAGTAATTTAGCAAAAATCAACATTTTTGTTGGAAAAAACGGAGTTGGAAAAACTAAAATTTTAGAACACATAAAAAGCTTTAATGACAATAATATTGTGGTTTATGATGACACTGACTATGGTTTTCATTTTTCAGAGCAAAAAAACCATTGGCAACTTATTTTAAAAACTTGCGAAAATAGCAATCTTCAATTTTTCTTCTCTACGCACTCTAAGGAAATGGTTGAAAATTTGATAAAATGTTTAGAAGAGGGTAAGCATGAAAATTTTGTAAAAGTGTTTAGAATTATTAAGAATGGTTTTATTGAAAATGACCAAGAAACTATGAAATTAATAGTTGATAATGGAATTGAATTTAGGTAGAGTATGAGTATGATAAATATTGAAGCAGATAGGATTAACCCCTATTTCTTATGGGGAAATTTTACATAAAATAAATGGCTAATAAGGAAATAAAATTATGACACTAGACAAAGCAATAGAACAAATACAAATAGCAATCGAAAACGCTAAAAAACGCCAAGTAATTGAGCATTTTGACGATAAGAAAAACATTGCAGAGCTTTTATTTGATATTGAATATAGAGTTAATCCACCAATTAAAACTGAAAGAAAATAATGAAACAAATTAAAGACTACGAAAAAGCTTGTGAGGCAATAGCCGCTAAGTTTGTTGAGAAATATTTTAAAGATAGTTATCCTGATAGTTTCTGGGTAAGTAATGATATTGGTGGAATATTTTTTGTTAATGATTTTTATTTTGGAATAGACAGAATGGTTACTGCGCTAAAATACAAGGCTACTTTTGAACAAATATTTGATTATTACAATATGGAAATTGAAGTGGCAAGTAATAAAAGTAGGTTTGGCAAAAGAAATTTATTTAATTTTGAAAACTATCTAAAATACCCAAATAATTTTATTATTTTTGAAGAAGACGGAAAATTAGATTTTAAATTAAATTTTAAATCCCAATCAAATAATTAACTATGAAAATCAAACTATCAGATATTGCAATTTTTATCATTGGTGCCATTTTGGGCTATGTATTACTAACATATACCTTAAATACAATGAAATTCGTTAGCTCTTCAAGTGAAGTTGCTAAAGAAGGCGCAACTTTTGATAATATTAGCGAGAAAAAATAATCGGCAATAATATGATAAAAGCTAAATACAAGAAAGAATATGTTGATGTAAAAGAATTGCCAAATCTTGTTCCAAAAGAGCTATTGCCAAAAATTAATCTTATTTTCAACAAAGATATTCCAAAAGAGCCTAAAAATACCGATGATTTAATAATTCACAGGCTTGCTCAATTGAAAGAAAGTGATATTCAGCAGTATTTTTACAAAGAATTTAATGTTTTTGCTTCAGAAATGAAGTATTTAAACAAATTTAACGAATTGGAATTTGTGCAAAATGATAATGGAGATACAGCAGGAGGAAGTTTAACGCAAATTCAAAGAATTTGTTTATATAAGAGAAAAAAGGCAGAAGGCTCTAGGGCGGGCTTTCCAGATATTAGTATGTATTTTTATTCCGCAAACTTAAATTTTAGAGATACTGTTTTTTGTGAAGTAAAGAAAATTGGCGCACCGAGCGAAATACATTTAACAAAAGAGCAGCTAGAATGGTTTATTAAACTTAATAGCATGGGTTTTAACGCCTATATTACCAATAATCCAATTTTCTTTAAAAAGGTCATTCTTAAAGAAATTATGGAATATTTTAAAAAATCGTAGTCAGTGTAGCGGCCAAAAGAATTGCTGCTGGAAGTAAAAAAATAATTGTCATAAATTATTCAATTAAATTAATCTGTAAATATCAATTGGTGGGTTCTTTTTTCTAATACTTCCGCCATACATATCAATTTGCATAAAATCAGAGCACCAGCCCTTTTTTGTTTTAACGCAAATATGTCCGTATGGTTCGTATTGAATTATGCAAATATCGCCAATTTCAGGCTTGTATAATGCTTTTTCTTGCGCAGGATAGCTAAACACCTTTTCAAATCCCAAACCTTCATAAATTGGGCCATAATTCTTTGCTGCATTTGTTCTTGGCATAGACTTTCCAAAAGCAAAATCCCAAGAGTTTCTAACATATTCAGCGCATCTACCTAAAGATTTTGGCACTAATTTCCCTTTGTCATCTTTCTCGTAGTTAGCTTTTCTAATTAAAAACTCGCAAGCCTTATTCACTATTTCAATAGTCATTATTTACCCTCACAAATAGTCGCATAAACAATTTCATTATCTGCAAGCCACCCCTGAACCAATTTTGGCGAGGCTTCAAAGGCTATTCTTGCTTCTTCATTTTTTGGATAAGGATTTAAAATTACGCCGCAAATACTATTTTTTTCTATTGGCAGGAAATCTTTGGCGCAACCATTCAATACGGTCAGTAGTAGAGGTATTGCTAATTTCGTTTTTAGCTTTAAGAACACTTCTAAAATACTTGCGGTCATTTTCTAAATTTTTTAAATTTATTTTTTCTTGCTGATTTTTTTTGCCGCTGAAATATAAAATAATTCCAACTAAAATTGCAACAATAAAATTTTGAAATTTATTGAATAGGCTTATCATTTTTTTTGTAAATTAATGTTATTATTTTTCCTATTAATTCACCAGTAACAAATCCAGCAAAAATAACTACTAGCTAACCATTAAAATAAACTAAATCCATAACATTTTTATATTCTTTGACTTTTAGAAAATAAAAAAATGCAATGAAATTCAAAAACGCATAATACGCACCTTGCATCATAAACGCAAATCTTTTCGTGGAGTAGCGATTTTCCTTTTCGCCTTTTATAAAATTTCTTAAAAATGATATTATAATTTTTACTATCATTAAAAAATATAATTTAAACTAAGACCGCCAGCACTTTCAAGATTAAATTCACTATTGGGGGCAATATAAAAAACAGAGCCAACAATATTTCTAGTAATAAAATAACCAAGATTTACGCCATAAAGTATTGTGGTTTTAGTTTCTTTTCCCACTAAACTATTTTTATAAAATAATTTTTTTTCTGCACTAGAATTTGAAATTAAAAAAGATGGGGTAAAGCGATTAAACCTTTTGCCGATTAAGATTGTATCGGTAGTTAATCTAGTTTTATTTTTGAAAGTTAAATGATTGCTTTTTGCCTCAACACTTCTTTCAACGGCACTGTTAAAAAAACGATTGGTTTGTAAGCAAATATTAAAATCATTATCAAAATAATGCGCTACGCCAATATAAGCGGAATTAATTGCCTGTTTTGGATTTTTTACTGCCTCGTTTTCATTTACAAAATTATATTTTGGCTCGTTGACATTAGCATAAAGCCAAGAAGTACCAACATATAATCTAGTTGAGGAAGCTACAGCCGCTTGGCAGGAGAAAAATAATAGAAAAAGAAGTAAAAATATTCTCATTTTTTTTTGTCTAAATTTTCTATTATTTTGTGGAAGAATTGATTTTGATTAGAATTTAACTCGGCTCTCAATTCTGCAATTTTAGTATTAAATTTTTCTTCTTGAAGTTTTAAATCTTTAGCTATTGCGCCATTAAATAAGCGATAAATTACAGAAATCAACGCACCCGATAAAGCGATAAATGCCCAAAATGCTTTTTCTAAGAAAAGTGCAGTCATTATAAATTATCTTTGGCATAAATTGATAAGTCTTCAAGAATATCAGTCATTTGATGCCTATCACACTGATTATTTTTTGAAACATTAGTAATTGTAAAAACATAGACAACATTTTTTCTAATATCTCTAGTGATTGAAATGCCTAATCGTTCTATTTTTTTATTGGTTGAATGTAGGACATCATTTATTGCAGGATAGTCTTTAAAATAATCTAAATTATCATAAATACCTGCATTGCCCGTTTCCATCTTTTCTAAAAATTCATAGGTTTTTTTATCCACTCTATGATATTCTGCGTTGTAAAATGGATTTAATTTTGCGTCTTTTACTGAAAAAGCACAATCTTTTTTTTCTTTTTTTGGATTGCAGCCAATAACATCTTTAAAGTAATATTTATCTTTTGTTTTGTTTCCATCAAAAACTAGCCAGCTAATAAAATAATCTTTGCCACACTCTTCTGCCCTAGCCTCAATTCTATTTCTAATTCTATGATTAGCAATCGCAGAATAATAATTGTCTTTTATTTCAAAAAGATGAAAAAATGTTGTTAAGATAATAGCAACTAAAAAAAGGTGCTTTATTAAAAACTTAAACTTTTCTTTTGAAACGAAAAATAACTCTAACATTATTTATAAAGAATTGATTTATTAGCAAGTCTGGCACAATAAATATCTGTTGGGGTAATTTCAAGTGGATTGCCATTTTCAATATTTTTAATGTCAATTCCTTGGTTTTTCAAAAATAAAGACGCTAACCAAGAACAAAAACCGCCATCATTTTTTGGTTTAGCATATTTATCTAATAAATTAAAATCTAGGCCCGATAATAAAGCCATTTCTTTTGAATATGCTACACCAGTATATTTTTTCTCGAATTCTCTTGCTACGGGTTTATTAACCTCTTTATTTAGTGTTTCTATGTAGCAAGTTCCTTGAAAACTTTTTAATTTTGTTAAAAGGTCGTTTTGCTCCATTCCTCTTTTCATTGTTGCTTCAAATATTTTAGCTTCAAAATTGCCGGTTTCTTCATCAAAAATAAATCTTGAAATATGGGCAATATGGTCGATTGCTGGCTTGTGGGTAAAAAATGCTAAAAGCTTAGTTGCAAGCAATAAGGGGCTATGATATAAATTATGAAAATTAAGATAGTAAGAAAAATAAACAATATGAATTTTGTTTTTATCCAGCGCATTTATTTTTTCTTGTAATAATTTTTCTTTTAAAAGAATTGCGTAATTTTTTTTCATTTTTTAATAAAAATTTTCTTCACTAATCACTTCTAAACCATTAAACTGATAAACTCCAGTATCTGCAATAGTAAATGTTATTTCTGCAATATACTGGTCGTAGTTTGTTATAGTTGGTGATGGTATTGCAATGTTAGTTTTATAAACTTGTTGAGATGAATTTTGGGTGGTTTGCAAGCTACTTCCAGCTAGAAATACTTCTCCTGCAACGCCACCAGCATTGGTGAAATTACCGCCAATTAATTTTATACTATGCGCACTTAAATTAACTGTGTTTATTTGATAAATAACATTTATTTCAGTAATTTTGCGGCCTTTGGTGGTTGATTTTACGAAGTCCGTAATGTCGATGCTAAAAACAACGGCACCAGCTGTGATTGCCGTTGCAGTCATTTCTAGCACGGGAAAATATACATAATCTAAGCTAGCAGTATTTAGCGAAGCAAATCCAATACCAAGATTAGCATTGGTAGTAGTGCATCTTTTTGCCCCGTATAATTTAGAAACAGAGGTAATTACTGGTAGTGATATTACTTCATTTGTTACTTCTAGGTTTTCAGTTTTTATTGCCATATTTAATAAAAATTTTCTTCACCAATTACTTGCAAACCTATGAATTCATAGGTTGCGCCGTTTGGCAAACTTGCATATATTTCCGCAATGTACTGGTCGTAGTTTGTTATGGTTGGTGATGAAACTACTATATTAGTTTTGTAGACTTTGGAATTTGCATTTTTAATCGTTTGCAGTGCACTATCGGGAATTATTACTGCTCCTGAAATGCCACCAGCATTGGTAAAATTGCCAGCAGATAATATAATTGAGTGCGCAGATAAATTAACTCCTTGAATATCATAAATAACATTTATTTCAGTGATTTTGCGGCCTTTGGTGGTTGATTTTACGAAGTCGGTAATGTCAATACTCAAAATAAGTTCTTCAGCGGGGGGGGATATTTTTTGAAGGCAAGGAATATTTACTCCATTAAGAGAAGATGTATCAAGCCAGCTATAAGCAGGTAAAAGATTTGCATTATTAAAAATATTAATAGCATCTTTTGCGCCGTATGTTTTAGAAACAGAAGTCACTGCTGGCAATGTTGCGCTATTGGTGACTTGTAAATTTTCTGTTTTAATTGACATAAATATTTAAGTTGCAATTATTCCGTGGATTCTTAAGGCATTCAAAATAGAATCTACGGTCATATGCAGTTCTGACAAACCACTTAATGGATTAGTAATTGGCGGTTGTTGTTGAGCTAAGACTTGAATGCCATCAACTTTATAAACACCGCCAGCATCAATATCATTTGCTCCACTAATATTATTGCTATCATCAATTAATATTGAAGAGTTTTTCAAAACCCCAACAGTGCTTGAATTTCTAGGAATTGAATTTGTAGTTGTTGATGAGGGGCTTATTGTAATTCTTGCTGTAGCAGCAGATGGGTCAGGAATTTCTAAGGTTGTTGCTTGCCCATATGACAGTTTATTAATAATTACATTATAATTTGCAGTATTATCATCTGTAATTATATTAAGATACCCCTTGTTTGTACTACCTGAATAAATAAAAACATATCCCTTGTTGACAGAATTTCCAGCGGTTAATCCTAGCAAAAAATTTCCATAATTGCCACTCATAAATCCACTAGAGATAGTGAAGGAAGAGGCAACCATTTTCCCAGCATTTCCCGAAAATACAGGAATTTGATTTGTTGCCAAAGTTCCTGTTGTGACAGGAATATTTGCAGATGCAGCACCTGCATTTGGTATAGTTATTGTTGTAGCAGCAGTTTGAGTTGCAATATTAATTGTTGTAGTAGTATTGCCACTATTATCAGATGTTGTAATTTCTACTTTGCCTTTTGATGAGGTGGCGGGATAAATATTTAAAACGCCTGCGTCACCATCATTTCCTGCAATGATATTTTTTGAATTAATAGTCATAAATTAAACAATAGAATATTCAACTTTTGAGTTCCAAGTTATATTAGTATCAGCAAATCCAGCAATAGTAATAATTACCGCTGTTCCAGCAAATGTTACAGCAATATTGCTAGTTGTGGTATTTCCACCCACTTGTTCAAAAGAACCAACTTGACTTGCGGTTGCGGTCGGATTTTTAAATAATGCCAAAAATTCACCACTGTAGCAGTCTCCTGCACTTCCTGCACTTCCACCAGTTCTTAATCCGTGAATGGTTATTTTTAAATAAAGAGATTTTCCAACTGCACAAAAGAAATTGGCAAGAAGTTGTGCAGATGCACTGGTTGTTAATGTTTGGGCATAGAGTCTTGCAAATGTTGGGTTTCTTGTGCCAGTATTGCCAGTTTCAGAAAGACTTGATGTGCCACTGACTGTTACAAGGCCGAAGGTTGAAATTCCTGTAATTGTTCCGCCAGTTATTGCTACGGCATTGGCATTTTGTGAGGCCATCGTGCCAAATCCACTAACATTTTGGCTGCCAACATTTCCTGAATTTAACAAATTTATATTAATCATAAATTAAATTTTAAAAGTTTTTTACAATAAGGTTTTATCTCTTCAAAAAAAGTTAATATCCAAATGCTAACCAAAAGGCTCCATAATTTCTTGTAGCTGGCACCGTAGAACCACTTAATAAATTAAAAGAAGTAGTGCTTTTAGATGACACAAAAAGCATATTATCACTAAAACCAGCTGCTTCTCCTGTAATAGTAGAAACAGAAACATTTAAACATGCGGTATTAAAAGGGATTGGGAAAGTTTGCGCCCCCAAATCTAATTCATAATCTCTAAAGGCAACAGCAACAGTGCCCCATTGAATAGTTAATCCACCTAACCAAGAAGGAAATTTTATATAACCATTTTCTGCTAATAAAATAGAAAAACCAAAACCCAATTTTAAGGGAGTAACACTTTTTTGGTCGTCAGTAAGAGCATTAGTTTCTGCTTGAGTTGCAATTTCTTGAATACCAGCAACAGTTTCTGTCGCCTGTCCCGCTGTTGGTGATGGTTGCCAAGTTCCATCTGCCTTTAAAAATTTTAAAGCAACAGCATCTCCTGCAGCAGGAGCTGGCACTAATCCTTTTGTTCCGCCGCTTCCACTATCGCCAACCATAGCATTTAAAGCTGCTGTTGCTTGCGTTATAGTTAAAGCAATAGGTGCTACTGCGCTTCCAGTATTATTACCAATAAAGCTATTTGCCGCTAAATTAGCCATGTTGGAAAGACTAATTTTATTTGCCGTTAATACTTGATTTACTAAGGTTAAATAATTTTGGCCTGTGAGTGTTACATCACCAGTATTATTGCCAGAAACGACAACTTCAAAATCAATTTCACTTGTTCCAAAAACTATTGGACTATCAGCGCAAACTGTGCGCCACAGCGTATTTGAATATGAAGTTCCTAAGCTTGTAAAAACAAGAGTTCCCGCAGCGGCATCTAATTCATCATCAAACCAAACCGCTCTTTGCCATTCGCCAGTTGAGGGAATATAAATACCATTTTCTGTTTTATCAGTTTGCCCTTTAACGACAACAATCATCTCATCTGTCACGCTTACGCCATTAATGGTTTGCAAGCCCTCTAGGGTGATATTAGTTAGTGATGCAACTGTAGCTGGATATTTACAGCCTACCTCTCCAACTACTCCATTTTTTAAATCTGTTGTATTATTTGCTACCATATTTTTTCCAATAAAAAAGCCGCCCCTCAAAAATGAGAAAGCGGCTTATATTCTGCCATTATTGGCTACTTGAATTTTAATTTTAAAATTGTATTGCGTTAAAGATGGTTGTCAAGAAATAAATTCAAGACTATAATTTATTTTTAATTCAATAAACTATCTTGAAATAATAAAATTAGAAATTTGTTTTTGACGAATATCTTCTTTGTCGTCTTCTTCCTGTCTCCGCGCTTGTTCTATTTTAAGAACGCCTATATAATCTCTAAAAAGTTCCTGCACTTTTTCCGTTGGCACTGGTTTGTCGTAAATAATATTCGAAATAGCGCTATGTTTTGCGCATCTATATATATTATAGGCTATATCAGAAGCTTTAATCTCAAGAGGTGGTAAAGGTTTAAAAGTCATAATGTATTAAAATTACTTATTAAGTATATTCTAATTTATTTTTTTGGTGTTTTCAAGATATAATTTATTGGCGCAACATCTTCGCCATTTTGTTGGTCTTTTAAGGCTTTAATAAATGCATTAATGAAAAATATTATTTATTTAATGAATAGCTTCACTAATTGATATACTATTATTTATTCTAATTTTTTTTAATTTTTCTCTGAAGTTAGCAACAGAAATAATGCTATCTACTAAATTTTTAGTAGGGAAAAACTTATCCTCCATATCAAAAAGGAGGAAATCTTTATGAGTTATTAAATCGTAATAATATTCTAACTTATCTAATGTATTACTTACGGCATTCACCTGCTTATACAATCTATCATTTTCGCGTCTATTACTGCTTATGTTAGCAACTAACTCTTCTACGAGAAGCTTTATCTCAAATAAGGTTGCTATCGGATTATTTTTAGCTTTAAATCTTAGTGTTCTAAAGTGCTCTTTTTGATTTTTCTCTACAATAGAACGATACTCATCTTCTGTAAAAATATTTTCCATTCTATAGATGCCATAAGTGCATTTTGCTTCAATCCACCCAAAAATATCCTCTTCCGTAATTTCTCTTGATTTATTAATCATATTTTTTAAAAAAGTTACCCGAATATTAAATCATCGGTTTTTCGGGAAGGTTAGGTATGATAATTACCTTTTTTGATACCTAGCATTCCCTTGATTTTATTTTTTTCTTGGCTTTATAAAATAATCTATTAATGCAACATCTTCTCCCTCTTGTTCTTTTTCGTAAGCGCTAACTAAAGTATCGATAGGCGTAGAAGGAAAGTGCATAAGGACAGAAGCGCTTTTATTTGCGCCTTTAATAATTTTAGTCATTTCTACATCTTCATCAGTAAAGGCACTTATAGTTTGCTCAAAGACATCCTCACCTCCTTGGTATGCTTTTTTAAGGCCCCCAAAACCAGAAGGAGTGCCATCATAACCCTTGGATAACCCTACCGCCTCACGCCCCAAGAAAAATTGAGAAGCAAAAGTTTGCATCATAGTTTTAAATACATATCCAGCATAAGCGTCTTCATCATCGTCATCAAAATCAGGTATTCTATTTAAAATTATTTCTCCCGCAATCGCCTCTATTAGATACAAAGCAATCATATCTGACATAAATTTAGCAATATTTACAGGATTTTTGAAATTAGTATCTTTAAAAGACCTGCGAGCCACATTAAACTTTGCCACAAAATAAGTTCCAAATGCTGTAAATAATTTTATAAGTTTAGACCTTCTAACATTTCCTAAAGAGCCTCTTTCAATAGCGGATAAGTCTTGGGTTAAGCCACTTCCTTGAGTCTTAACAACAATGTAGTCAGCATACTTAACGGCTTTTGCATCATCACCATTGAAGTCTTTTAATCCCTTACTATAGGCCCCATACCAAACAATAGTATCTGGTATTGACTGAGCAACTTGCATTGGATAAAAGAAAAATGGTATTGCATTTCTCGAAATCTCTCCCTTTCCAGCCATATCTTTAAGCACATCATAAATTGCTTGGTTAAATGTTTCGGCCCTGCTTTGTAAAATTTTTGATTTTTCTAAAGCTTTTTTACGATTAGCGTTTATATCTAAAGGATTAGCGTTGCCAATAAATTTATAAATTCCTTTAATTGTATTTAAATAGCCAATATCAGGAAGTGCTTGCACAAAACCTGGTATTTGTATTATCGTTGTAGCAATAGATGCGCCCAAAGCTGAAATAGTTGTGCCGACCCTTATGTGGTCTAGAATTCTCTCAACAATACCAGCATAGCTTGAAGTTACTCCAAACATATCTTCTAGCCAAACCTGCAATGTCTCTACTGGAATATCTCCAAGTTTTTCTTTTAAAGCTTTTCTTAGCGGGGCGTAATTTAATAAACGATTTGAACTCCAAGCTGCTTCCTTTAAAGCAATATCATTTATTACGTCTGCAATATGTTTAACCGCTGGCAATAAAGTTAGGTTAACTTGCTTATCAACTTTACCTTCCGCCCTTTCTTTTGTATAAGACTTATAAAGTGGAAGATTTGAACCAACTGGGGAATTTATCTGCTCCTTAATTTGGGCGCCAAGTTTAGTTTTGTCAACATACATTAGGGGGTAGTAACCACCTTCTAATTGAATAGTTACTCCATCGCTAGTTTTAACAGAAAAAGGCAACGCCTTTTCTATTCTTGGCGTAAATCCAGTTAATCTTTTTTGAACAGCGTAAGCGTCCTTCTGATAAGAATTAATAAATTTCCATATTTCCTCAATATATCTCCATTCATTTTCTGTTAGAGAAGAAATTATTTCATTTACTTGTGCATCATTCCAGCGGTAGCCATCTCTTATTCTTTTCCTATTTTTTTCATTACCCCAATTTAAACCTATTGAAATTGCCGCTTCTTTGTCTAAAGACCGGTCTATTAATTTAAAATGAGTTTTCTTATTTAATTTTACTGATTTTAAATATTTTTGCCTTAAATCAAGAAACTTTTTTGTAGCCTCTTTTATCATTTTATTTCTTTTTAACTCTCCTGAAGCTAAAGGCTCAATAAATGAGTTATAAAAAAGGCCGCCAAACTTTCCTCCGTCAACATCAATTGCAATTTCTTTGGCTTTAATAATTGTAGCCATATACGCATCAAATAATTCTCTTGCTTCTTCTGTTTTTGATGGCCTACCTATTGATTGCTTTTTAGTCTCAATATTTTCTAATTGTTCTGTGATAGACTCTGATAGCCCCCTTAGTTCAATTCTCTTGCCCTCAACCTCAATAAATCTTTGAGCTTTACCAATATGGGCTAAGTTTTCAATTGCATCATCTAAGGTTCTAAATTCGTCAGTAGTCAGTTGTTTGAATGATTTATTTACAAACTCTTCAATTTCAGGAAATTCTATTAAACCAAATATTTCTTTTGCTTCTTGCTTTTGTTTCCATTTTTCCAAATCAGCAACGCTAAATTCAACACCCTCTGGCATTTTAGCCAAGCCAAAGTTAGCAAGTAATTCAACAATCTTTTCTCTATATTCTTCCTCTAATACAACTTTTCCTTGCGCTGGTCGTTTTTTATACTTGGCATATTTTTTATAAGCAGTTTGAAGCTCTTTTTTAAGCTGAAGGCTTTCTCTATAAAGGTAATGATTAAGGAGTTGCTTTTTCTTTTCCGCAACAGCTTTTTCATAATCTTTTTTACCAATGGCCTTGCCTGCTTCACGAGCGGCTTTAACTTCTGCAATATAAAATTGGTTAGAGTCAGTTGCGACCGAGAGCGGTTTTTTGGCAAAGATTTCTTGCGCCTTTTGTTTGTAGGCTTCTTTGTTTTCGACATAGCTTTTTACTTTGCGGTTAATTCCGTTTAATTCATACAAGATTTTATTTGCCCTTGCTTCGTTTTGCATGGCATCTTTGGCTTCTTCTTCGATTGTTCCATCATAAAGCATATCGCCAAAGCGCCTTATCATTTCCTCGTCTGTGGCTCTTCTTAGCTCGTTATTGAAAGGCTTGGCAGACGAAAGACTGTTAAGCATAACCCCGCCATCTTTAAAGCCAAAATCTTCGGCGGCAATGTCAAGCGAAACGCCGTCTTTTTCAAAAATTCCCTTGTTTTTAAGTTTCTTGTAAAGTTCGGGATAATTAAATTGCGCTTCTTCTTCGTTTAGTTTGTAGGCTTCAATTTGCTCTTCTGCTCCATAAAGCTCACCAGTTTTAAAGAAATTCAAAGCTCTATAAACAGGACTTTCTTCCATCGCTTGGCGGATTTCGCTTTTTGCAACAGTTCTTTTTTGTTTATAAGATTTAAGAACCTCTTTCTCTTTTTTAAGCAAAGCTTTTTTGGTTAACTTTTCTCTTGCTTTTAAAGCGGCATCTTCCGTTATCTTTAAATAATCTTCCTTCTCTTTGGCGTTCAGCAATTCCAAAACTTGGTCATCAACTCTAAATAATGGGTTGTTTTTTTGTAAATCAATAGCTTGTTGAGTTGCAAGCATTCTATCAAAAACTTCCCTAACTTCTTTATTCAAGCGAACATTTAGCTGCGTAACTTCTTCGTAAATTGTAATCAACCATTTAAAGAAACGAGAAAAGGCGGTGCGTAATTCAATTGATGGTGCTTTGCCTTCTCGCAAATAAGCCTCGAAACCTCTTGCAAATTTCTCGTGAGATTCAACGGTTATTTTTCCATCTTTTATGTCAAGCCAATCTTCAAGCACTTTCCAATCTTTGGTTGCTTCTTCGCTTATTTCTGGAATTTGCGAAAGCTCTTTTTGAATTTCTAGGAAGGTGTGGCCTAGCTCGTGCAAGAGGGTTGATTTATCTTTGCTTTGAAATAGTGAAATTATAGGCTTGCCTTGAAGGTATTTGAATTGTCCTTGTGGGCCAGATAATTTCCTTTGCTCATACCCTCCCTTCCTATACTCATCAATCGCCCTTTTAATCTCTTCATCAGGCGCATTCAAATCAAGCCCTAATTTATCAAGCTGTTGAGTAAAATCATCAATTAAAGCTCTTTCTTCGTTAATTTCTTTGGAAATATCAACGCCACGAATTTCATTTTTCAAAGCATCCAATACAGCTTGCCTATCAATATAATCTCCCTCTACTTTTAAATTAGCATTTGGAAACTGTGATTGAAATTCAGTAGCTGGAATATTATCAACATCGCCAATACCGCTAGCTTTTTTAAATAATCCTTTGGCTGTTTTTGGGGTAATACCTAAAGCGTTTAACTCACCTGCAAGGTTAGAGCCCAGCTTTACGCCGCCCTTTTCTTTCAAGAATTTTTGCAGGGGCTTGCCTGCCTTAGGTAAAGCTTTTTGTGGAGCACGGGCTTTTTTAAGCATTTCGGCCACATCATCAACATAAACCTCGTTTTTAATTTGTAGGTTTTTAAAGTAATTATTTAAAAGTTTTGTTGCTTGCTCGTTGCCGTATTTCTTTAGGTTTGTTTCATAGAAAGCTTTGGTAAGTGTAGATAAATCTTTTGCATCGCGGTAAGGAATGCCGAGGTTTTGGATTTGTGTTTCAATGTTTTTATTTACGAGGTCTTGCTCGGTTCTAACTTTTTTAACTTGTTCATCGTAATTAACATTTGAAACAACATCTTGCAAGAAAGCATCTTGGTAAGCTTCATCGGTAAAGTTCTCTGGTGAAAGTGAGGCGAAGTCTTCAAGTGGAGCGTAAGCATCTTGCGCGAAGGCTGCGAAGGCATTATTGCCTTTTAAGATAAGATTGCCGCCAGACTCTAAAGCGTCTTGCAATTGCTCTCTAGCTTCGGGCACTTGTTTGTAAAATTCTTCAACTTCTTGCGGGGTTTTATCTTGGAAATAAGTTTGCACTTTCTCGGCAGGAATATAAACATTTTGTTGCCCTAGTGTTTCTTCGGTGACATCTTTAAATAATTCTCTGCTGCGGTTGAAAGTCTTGCTTTCTTTTACATTTTGAGTTGTTTCTTTGATTTGCTCTTGTTGTGCTTGGCCTTGTTTCTTCTGGTCATAAATTTGCTTTGCGTAAGTTACGCCGCTAGTTACAGCCCCAAGACCTAAACCAGCACCAACACCAGCCTCTGCACTTTGTAAAACTCTTTGTGAACTGTCCGATAAGAATTTTAGCAGGCCTTCTGTGTCGTTGGCGTCCTTCATTCCCACAACAGTAAAATCACCTTTTGAAGCGGCTTTTGCAACTTCACCAAAGGCAATATTAAAAAACTCCTGCACGCCTTCCGTTGCGCCTTCGGTTAAAGCTAAACTACCAATATTTTTTAAATATTCTCTGCCTGCGCTTGTTTTTACAATTTGTTTAATTCCTTCACGAGAAAAAGCTTTTTTAATTGGTGCAGTTGCTGCTTCAAATGGCACTAATTCTAATAAACCATTTACTACGCCAGTTGCAATTGCGCCACCAGCGGCTGCAGTTTTCTCAATTGGTTTTCCGCTTTCATCAACTAAATCTTTTAGTTCTTTGTAAGCCAAGCCAGTTTCTAGCTGCGCTGCTCCGAGAAATGTTCCTACTCTCGCGCCAATACCCGCTCCCACCAATGCTCCCGCTGATGTTCTAGTTGCCGTTGCTCCAATTCCTGCGCCAGTAGCCACGCCGCCAAGAGTTGCTGGAATATTAGCAAGAATTGTTGGAATTGCTTGCGCTGTATAAATAGGAATATTCTTTGCAAAGGTTGTTATTCCTCGCAGCAATCCGCCTTTATTTTGGTATTCTAATGGTTGGTTTCCTTGTTGATTTTGCTCGATAAAAGCAAGTTGATTTTCTTCTGCGGGGGATAGTTTGAATTTTTCATTGCCAATGTCCGCCAACATTTGCTTTATATAAAGCGGGGCTAGTTCGGTATTTTCTTGGCTGGTTTTGTAGCCCTTGGATATTCTTTCAAAATAACTCAATTTATCAACATCATCACGAATTGCGCCAACTTTATTAGGGTCAGATAGTTGAGTAGCTACAGCGGGAAAGTTCTTAGCAATTGCATCATAGTCAATCGAGTTAAGCTCTGTCATTTGCTTA
>Ga0181355_1000280_pt1 | contig 21441 bp, 35 predicted proteins | sample Fa13VDMM15DN_FD_130099 | JGI IMG/M metagenome (GOLD analysis project Ga0181355, IMG submission 130099) | Freshwater viral communities from Lake Michigan, USA - Fa13.VD.MM15.D.N | ecosystem: Environmental > Aquatic > Freshwater > Lake | place: USA: Michigan | collected 2013-09-23 | reverse complement strand
TTTTCATTTAAAAGCATCAGTGTTTTGCCCTATTTTTGGATCTTGGAAGTCTATGGAGATTCCACGAATAATTATGTAGTGGATTTCCATCTATGTGATCCAGGTCTACCTTGTCGCCTTTTCTCACAAGACGCTTCTTCATTGCAATTCTTCTGTTTTTAACTCTTGCGGCTCGTTCTTTCTTTGCCCGAGTACTTGCATGAAATTTCTTGTACTCACTTCTATAATCTCTTCTCTTTTTTGATTTTGGACGAATGTTTGTATTCACCAATCGTTCAAGAAGAGTGGCTTCAGTTATGGACTCCTGATCACTGACTGGAATTGGATCCATGTGGACTGGAATCTTGAAAGTCTTTCCATTTACATTGATTATGTTCTTATCAGCCGAGAATGTGGTTGCAGTTACTAGGAAGAAATCGACAGGACCAACCGTGATTTGATCGGGTTTTACCGCAAACATATTCATGAGATCCATGATTCCATTTGCAGATTCAATCATCTCAATGAATTGAGATTGATCTATCATTTTTCGTTGCTCAAAAAGATACTTGAGATTTGAATGCCTATATGATTTGCTTTCTGGGAGATAAGAGTTAATCAATTCTCTGATTGCAAATTTCTTTGGTGTGAAAACAGCTGGACATTTGCCACCATAACGAATCTTGCAGGCTTCAAGCTCTGCCTTTTCATCTGGAGATTCATCGATCTGTGATTTCATGTTAACAACAAACTTCACGTTTTCATCCATTATCTTTCTTACATAATCAAGGCCCATTTTATCAAGTGCAACTGAATATTCGTCTGGTAGAATGGCTAGCATGTATTCAGAATAACCTGGATTCTGTGGTCCAAACTTTAGATAACCAGAAATTGACTCATGAAGGAACATCTCCTGATACAGAATATTTGAATTTAATATTCTTTCAATCTTCATGTGAACATTTTCGGCAAGTTTATCTAGCTTTTCTAGCTTCTTTTGGATATCGTCTTCTGCCAGTTGGCTCATGGTTTCCGTGAAGTATGCACGACACATTGTTTTGATAAATTTGATATCCGATCTTACCTTTTCAATCGCATCTTTTTCCTTTTCACCAAACTGAGATATCATGTCGATTGGATTTGCACCACCAATGATGGTATCGATGAATGCAATAACAGCAGTCATTATTGTCTTGGATTCACCATTCATTTTTCCAGATAGGATTGGAGATGGTCCATACTTGACTGCCATTCTTATAGTCTGTTCTGATGGGATAATTCCAGCATCAGTGCATCCACAGAGAGTTTCCTTGCACTCCTTATTTTTATTTTTTAAGGATTCATTAATACACTTATGTCGAAATATTATGTCGGTTTTTGGAGCGGAATCGAAGCCACCCATTTTTTTCCAGAATTCACTCGTCTGGAACATTTGATTCTTGATAATCATTGGATCATATTCAAGGATATTACGACCTATGATGTTCTTGAAGTAATATGAGATATCCTTGGCTATTTTCATGGATATCTGTTGTATTTCCTGTGATGAATTAAATTCATTCAACTCATCTTCAGAAACCCCGATATTCAATAGATCCTTTGATTGCAATCCACCGAGCATACCAATTGCCATCATTGGCCCAGAAACGATGTTTGAGGCCGTGAATGGTATTTCCTGCCGTGGCATTGGGGCTGGCATTTGCTGTGTTGGCTCTTCTGATGGTGGACCTCCACCTCCACCTCCAGTGGCAGTCTTTTGCTCTCCACCATATTCTCCCTTAACATCTCCAAGTATTCTCTTTGATGTTTCAGTTTGAATGAAATTTGGATCTTTTACAATATCATTGATTACTGCTTGATTTAGTTGATCAGGTGAGATTATTATCTCATGGTATTTTGGGGTATATGATTCCTTATCAATGATAAGAATCTCACCATTCATCCTATTCTTGACCACCAGAATCATGGAAAGTGGATTCTGCTGCTCCTGAACCTTCTCACGATCACGCTGCCTTCTCTTACGAAGACGAGCATTCATTCGTTCCTTTGGATCGGAAGTTTGTTCCAGTAATTGATATAATTTGCTTTTGTGCTTCATGATTTGCTTAAAATATTTATAAAAAACAACCTTCGATGTTTTCGAAGGTTGGATTTTTGGCTGGATTATTTTTTCTTTTTATTCACATTTTGCAATCTTTGGGTTTCCCCACGATTCACTGCTGGCATGATTCTCTTGATCATGCGATCTATGACTGGTCTTCTTCTCTGTATCGCATTATCCACTCTCTGTCTGGCAGCGTATGAAAGATCACTCCACTTACCCTTGAATAATTTCTTTCTAAATGCCGATCTGACCTCAGTGTAGGCTCTTTTCTTCAAATCACCAGATGGTCTACGCTTCTTTTCCTTGAGTTTTCTAATGAATTGCCTTCTTCTAGCAGTTCTTCTTGCGGCTCTGGCTAGCTTTATTCTAGTTTTTATTGAAGCAGACTCAAAAAGAGACTCTTGTTCATGGTTTTCCATGAACTCCTTCATTTCCTTTGGATCATACCAGTTCTTATCTATGTACATGAATATATTTATGTTTGCCAGGGAATTTCGGTTACGAATTTATATTTTTTGTACTGTTTTCGCTTTCCAGCAATCATTTCATACATCGGGGAACGATTTAGATCATTTCTCTTGCAGAAGTCGTAGACATTCTCAACGAAATGCATGGTTCCATCTGGACCCTCGAATACGAATTTTCTTCGTAGACTTACTGGTTCAATTTTCTTCCAGCGATAATCTCTACCATCTTTCACGAATTCTCCACCAAACTGTTCGATGAATTTATTTCTGAAGTATTTGCTCTTGGAATCATCATTACATTTTATCCAAGTTTGGGAATATTTCTTGTTTACATCTTCAAATTTCAATACTATCATTGCTAACCTCTTTGAATTTATCAATAGTTTTCTTCAAATCTGACACAAAATTCTTTGTTTTCTCACTGAAAACTTGCATGGTCCCCTCTTCTGACGCAAGGAATATGGAGAAATCATTTATTCTTTCACCAGTTCTGTCTTGCCACATCAGACAGTAGGCCGTGGCTTGAAGGAAGTAATTCTGGATATCTCTTGGATCCTTTGGCCGAGTGCTTCCCTTGAAGTCAATTACTTTTATCTTACCTTCATGTAGACCTATGCAGTCAACTCTTCCAGCTAGGCCGAGTTTCTTGCTCCACAATGGGGTTTCAAGAGCATAGATTTCCTCTAACTCATCAACTTTTGGTTTGATTAGGTAGAATAAATCTTGGGTTCTATAGTCTAGATGGGAAAGCTTGATGTCTTTTCCAAGAATATAGTCTTCAAGTAAAGAGTGTAGGTTGGTTCCCCGAGTACAGACTCTTTCCGATTCCTTTTTGTTGTTTATTCTCCAGGATTCAAAGAATAATCTTTTTTCCCAGCCTACCACAGTGGTTACAGAAGGAAAAATTCCATCTGGAGTGCGGTACAAACGGATACTTGAATCCTCCGCACTCGTAATGGAATCTTTAACTTCAAACAGATTTAATTTAAAGGTTTTTCTTTCCAAGTTTCATCCGTATCAATTGTTTCACTTCTTGTCGTAAAGCCTTACCATCATCACTTCTTAGGTATTTATTCACATGGGAACTTGCATGTTTTCTTATTATACCATTTATCTGTTCATTTATCGACTCTTTACTTTCAAGTTGAAGACCTGGATTGTATCCTCTAGTGAATTTTGTAAATGCGTTTTCTGATCCAACTGAATATTCTTTTCCTGGACCCCTCACCTGTATGAACCGTTTGTAGTAACTCCAAGGATTTATTGTTTGTGTAAATTTTCTTGCAGCACGAATAATTTTTGGTGTTATTTTTTTTATTGCATTTTCATTTATTTTTTTATTTTTCATTTTTATCTTCCAAATAAAGATGCATTTGATGGTACTCCGCGAGCACCGAATAACAGGGTTCCATAGTAACTATTAGTTAAGTCATTTCTTACTAGATCTGAATAATTTGCCATTTGTTCACCAGGATTGAATCCTTGCATTATATTGCTTTTTATCTTGATATTAAATGGATCAGATGTGTATGGGGTGTATTGTGCCAAATTCCCTGGTCTTGCAGCAACCATTTCACCACCTTCAATATCTGGTATAATTGGTGGAACTTTTCTTGGTGGAGTTTTTCCAGGTGTTCTTGTAGATGTTTTTCTAGGTGTTGGTTGTGTTTGTGTTGTTTGTGTTTGATTCTGCTGTTGGTTCTGTTGGTTCTGTTGTTGAATTTGCTGCCGTGTTGCTGCTGTTTGGGTCTGTTGAGTTTGCTGTCCTGTTGGTGCGGTTTGTTTGGCTGGGGCAGTTTGAACTGGGACTGATTGTTTTGCTGATGTGGCAACTGGTGAAGTTGCTGTCATTTGCTGTTGTTGTGCTCCTGATGGTTTAGCCTGTGGAGTCGAAACTCTAGCAGTTGGTGCAACATTCAAATAAGATCCAGTAACTACATCCCTTATCGCTCCAGTTAAAGATGATGTAGCTTTGGTAACTGGAGTTACAACTGGAGCTACAACTGTTTTAGCTCCAGATGTAGCGTAAGATAAAGCAGCACCACCAGGTGTAGCAAAGTTTACAGATCCAGAAGGAGTAAGTGTGTCTCTTGCTACAATTGGAGCTGGTGGAGGAGCCACTGGCGCATTGACTGATATTGTTGCCGCTGGTGAACCAAGAGCAACTGCCGCAATTTTTGCCGCTGTCATTGGTTCAGATTTTGGTGTGTGTGGTCGAAGTACAATATCTTCTACGGTTTTTGGCTTGACTGGAGTTGGTGTTGTTTGTGTTCCCTTTGGAAGGAAAATTCCACCAGGTGTCATCTGTGGCCATGCGCCAACACCTACCTCTTTTGTGCTCAATCTACTTACTGCTGGCAATTGAACTCCAGAAGGAACCTCTATTTGAGGTTGAATGGTTGGAGTCATTTGTGGTTCAGATGTTACTAAATTTCCCTTTGAATCGCGTGCTGGAAGTGTTTGTGTTAAAGTTGCTGGCTCAGTAAATCCTTTTACATCACCAACTCTACCAGTTACAACTTCACCAGATGGTTTCTTTGATTTGGCTCCCCATTCCTGTGCAATCAATTGTGGATTTGCTGAAACTGGACCTTGGACTGGTGGTTTTGGTAGGGCTGGTGCTCTTGATGCCCAAGAAGATGTTGTTGGAAGATTTAATGTTCCTGTTTTTGGGTTAAATGTGTATGGTGTTCCAGCTCCTCTAGCTGCTCCGAGAGCCATTGCTGACATAACAGTATCCATAGCAGCACTTCTAAGTCTTGATGTCATACCCGTAGTGGAGAATGGTGAGAATCCAAGAGCTTCATCTGGTATTCCAGCTTCTTTGGCCTGAGCAATTGATTTCATGGCTTTGGATGTTACTTCAGACTTGAAGTCTCCAGCTAATCCCTGACCAGTGAGTCTATCAAGTACATCTCTATCTCCATATGGAACAGTTTCTTGGCCTGGAGCACCTACAATATAACCAGGAATTTTTCCAGTTTTTTCTCCTTGAGAACGAATTCTTTCCATTTCCTGCGCGTAGGCTAGAGCAGATTCCTGTTCAGTTGCAGCTCTCATAACTGGTATTTCTGGGCCTTTTGGAGTCTCCTCTACCTTTTCACCAGAGAGTCTCTTTATTTGTTTTTTCTCTTCTGCGGATAAATCTTGACCAGAAGCAAATCTCTGTATCAGATCCTTTTCTTCCTTTGTTCTAAATTGAGAAGTTACAGCAGGATTTTCTCCAATTCTCTGTGCTGGGAGAACTAATTCCCCTTTAGCTGCCTGTTGTTTTACAGTTTCTGCGGCTTTTGCCTGTTTTGCAGCCTTAGTTGGATCAGATAGAAACAATGGGTCTAGGAATGATGCTATCTCACTTTTTGCTGCTTCTATTCCTTTTCTCCAAGTAGCTATAGGTGGACCTTTTTCGATTAAGATATTTGAATTTATTTTGATTGTGTATTGATTGTTCATTGATTCCATCTCCTCAGATTCCTATCGGAAGCTCTATCCAGATTTGCGTGAGCTGCTTTTGGCAACCCCTTCTTCATTTTCGTCATCAACTCGTTCCAATCCCCACCAGTTTTACTGTTTGGTGTTACCATTGAATCGGAAGCAAGTGAAACTACCTGACCATCATAATCCCTGCGGATTTTCTTCTTCCCACAACCAGAGCAACCTTCGGTAAGAGGACTCTCTCTTTCGGAGATCGGAAGAAATCTTTCAAACTTTACACCACAATCATCACAAATAAATTCATAGTTTGGCATAAATTACTTACCCTCGGTTTTTGTTTTTCCACTCTTTAGATTTGATTGAACACCGCCAGATTTTTCACCATCACCTGGTTTTCCAGATTTATTTGATGATACTTTTGGTGGACCATATTTCTTTCTCATGGCATTGGCTCTTGCAGATGCGCTTTTTGGTAGTGGGGATACTTTCGGACCACCACTCTTACCACCAGCAGCTTCGCCTCTTTGCTTGCCTTTTTGTAGATTTTTAGTATGTGTTTCTTTTTTTGTTGGCATAATTATATTTATATCCTTTCAAGCATTGCAGAATTTCAATGGTTTGGGTGTAGTGAGCAAAGGCATCTTTGCCTCTGTTGGAGTTCTATCACCCTTTTTCCTGTTACATTTGAGACAACAAGCGACAACATTCTCCCATCGATGCTTGCCACCGCGTGATCTTGGAAGAACATGGTCGATTGTTGCGTTTTCGCCTTCGAGTTTACAGGAACAATACTGGCAGGAATGATTATCCCTACGCATTATATTCTTCCGAGTTGGGCTGAACTCTCTATATGGAATATACACATACTTCTTTAGAACTATGTGTTTTGGCAATTGAAATATTCCAGATGGAGTTGGTATTTCTATGAACGGATTTGGATCATCAATATATTCATAGCCACTTACTACCTTGCCATTTATGAGTAGTATAACGGCTTTTTTCCAATCCAATTCAAAGATCTTTTCAAAACTTGCATTGTAAAGAGAAACTACTTCGGTCATACATGTATTTATTTTGGAATTCGAAGCTTCTGATTTGGTTTTATTTGATTTGGATCTTTGATTTGTGGATTCGCCGCTATGATATCAGCTGGCTTCTTTCCATGCTTTCTGGCGATTGAATAGATGGTATCACCTTCTCCGATGGTGTAGTCACCATTTTCTTGTGTCGTCACTGGTTTTTCTTGTGTCGTCACGGAATTTGATGTCGTCCCCGAACTTTGGCTTGTCGTCCCAGAACTCTGGCTTGTCGTCGCAGCACCTTGTTTTTGTTTACTCCCAGATGAACCAATTATTCTAGAGTCACGTTCTAGGCGACTCAGGACACCAGGTGCTATAATATTTCCCTTTTTATCTCTTTCTGGATATTTATATTCGTCTCTGTCCAATAATTCTTTTGATGCCTCTTCGAATTTTCCTGCCGCCAATAATCTTCTAAATTTGGGTGAATCGCCCACATGGCCGCGATATGTTCCACTCACAAGAACAGACTGAACCTCTGGATCATATTCATGTAGGTTTGGAATTAATTTTGCTGCTCTATTTCTATGCTCTTCATAATCGACATCAAAAAGCTTCTGTGCCTGTTCCTTGGTCAGTTCACCGCCGCCAATTAATGATGTTCTAATAGAGGCTCCTTGATTACCAAATGCCCTGTTGAATGCTGCCATTGATGCTTTCTCATTCTCTAGATTATGACCAATGCCAGTTGTCAATATTCCTTTAGTATCTCTGTATGTACCAGTACGCAGACCCTCGTCCTGTATCACCATTTTTCTTATTTGTTCGTCCGCGTATCTAATTTGTTGTGTCGTCCCACTTGATTGTGGTGTCACAGCAGAAGCGGCTGAGGTCAATGCGGATGCCATACCAATCGCTTCTAACAGAAATTTTTTATTTAGTTTCATTCTACTTCCTTCATTTTTCTGAATTCTATACATTTCCATTCACTGCATCTACTAGAAATGGGATCTCCTTTTCGGGAAATCCCACTTCTTTTCAATTTCTTGAATTTTGATCTATTTCCTAGAGTGATACGCCGCTTTGATTTTTCTGAGTAGTAGTCCATATCATAGACTATTTATGTCACTTTATTTTGGAGATGGGCCTTGTCTTGTTCTTGGTGGTTTAACCATTCCACCATATGCAGTTGGAGATACAGTTGGTTTTGTTGGAGCAACATTTAGATGCGAACCCGCTAGAACTTCACCAACTTTTGAGAACACTCTCTTCACAAGCCCTTTTAGTGTTTTCTTGGGCTTTACTCTAGTCATAAATGGTTTATTTGTTTTTGGATCTATTCTCAACTGTGTGAGTGGATTCTCGCGTGAAATTCCTGGAGTTGGTCTTGTCACATCAACGCCAGCCTTTTTCATCTGGGCAAGAAGATGCTCTCTGTGGGTTCTTCCCATGGTTGGAAGTCCCTTGGTTTGAAATCCTGTATCGGTCATTGGTGACATATCCTCACCTCCCATGGATGCCATTTTGGTTCTCAGACCCTCGACATGGCGAGTTAGTACCCCTTGCTCCGCTGTTTTTCTTTGAGCGTCACTTGCCTTTGCTGCATCGGTCACGGTTTCTGACGAAGTTTGTGAAATGTTGGATTTAGTTCTTGCTTTTGCCATTGATTTCTCCATACTGATATAAAGGTATTTATATCCGAGATTGGTTTGCGTCAGAAAGACCAACTATCATCATTTCTATGAGAAAGCGGCGCACTATCATCGTCTGAATAAAAAAACAGGGGGCGATAAAGCCCCCTGCGTCTAGTTTCCCGCCTATCAAGTGACAACAGGCTTGTCGTTCTTGAGAGTCCAGTCGATCCACTGGTCCTTCCAGTCGCGGCGGGTGGTGCGGCGGAATGGGTACTTGGTATTGCCAATGCACATGAAAGTGTCATCCACATCGTGCATATGGCAATAGTAGTATGGCTTGTGGTTCACTGGATCTCCAGCCATTCTAGCACCATTGTCCAAGGAAGTCAATGCGAAATCCTTGACCTTGGTTGGCTTGATGGTTCCAGGAACGGATCGAATGTTGAAGTAGAACTTGATGATGTCGGTTTCAGTAAGAGAATCCCACCAAGAGATGAATTCATCTTCGGTCATGTTGGGTCGCCAGATCCAAGTCTTGTACCCGTACTCTTCGTTCACGAAAATTTCAATTGTGTTGTCCTTCATTGTTTCTCAAATTCGTCAATTATGGATTTCAGGAACTCGACTTCGGCATCTGTGAAGTAGGGTTCCCCGTATGTTTCAAGAAGATCAGCCGCGCAAAGGTAGGCTTCGATGATGTAGTCGTCTGACTCTTCATGCAAGCCGTCCTTTGCGTAGGACTGTGCCTTCTTACGAAAGTCTTGTATGCTTGTGATGATCTTTGATATCTGCATCATAGTGATACAGCGGTCTTGTCGTCTTTGTGAAGAGACTAGTCCTCGATTTCATCCCACTCGTTAGGCAGATCCTCAAACTCTTTTTCAGTGGGCGTTTCCATGTGCTCATTGTAGTCTTCTTCATTTGTTTTGTCAAGTTTGTTGTTTGGATTCATGGCGACAACCTTCGCATCAGGGTCTTGTAGCGATTATATTTATCTATATTCAAACCTCTACGAGAAAGCAACTCAGCGAAGGTGGAATGGCGTGGAGTCACTTTGAGTCCAACCATAGCGTCAAGTGACAACTTGGATGGATAATAGAAGAATGTTCCACCTTCATCCACATGGATTTCGATTACATTGTCGCGGATCATGGACTCAAGGTCGTTCTCCGCATTGACATATTCAATGTAGTCGTAGTTGATCTTGTCCTTGCGTGTGAACTTTCCCTTGCTATTGGGTTTGTTCACCTCGTCAAAGTCATCGTTGAAACTGAAGAATGCAAAGTTTGATTCGTCCATATTTACTCCGTTGCGATCAGGTCGATGAATCGGTTCAGCATCACGCGGGAAACCATCGTCGCGTTCATTGCCTTCACGAAGGCATTGCGAATACCGACATTGCTCGTTCGTCCTGCAAGAATCTCGTCAAGATCAGTGTCCTCAACTGCGTTGTCGGCACGAATGATGAACTTGCCATCATACTTCGTACCCTTGCCATAGGCAAGAGTCCAACCTTCCTTGAGGTAACTCTTGTTCGCGGCATCGTATGTCTCAGAGGTCTGCTGATTGTAAGCAGAACCCCAAAACGGGTAGACTTGCAGACTTGTCTTGGTATCTGAAAGGAAGAACTGAATCGCCTTGGAGCCAGTGTATTCCTTGAACATCTGAATCATGTTCGCTTCGTTGTTGTAGTGAGGGTCTAAGTCGTAGGTGAAATTCCCCTTGGTCGCATGGGAATTGGCGTACTCCATGTGAACGCCAGTGGCTTCACCATCAGTGAGGAACACGGTGTGAACAATGTCAAGTTTGTTCTTCTCCTTGAATGCAGGAACCATATCCATAGCCGCGACGATGCTCTCAATGAGCGGAGTCGATGACAGGTGCATGATCGGCGGGATATCGTATGCGTATACCCCGCGCTTGTAGTACGCACTGCAAGCGAAGATGTTGCGAATCATCACGGAAATGTCACGCTTTCCCATCTTGCTTGAGAACAGATTGACAAGCGTGAAGGGGTTCACGGGACAGGTGGAATCCTTGTACGGATTCTTTCCCTCGTTCCAACAACCCTTGAACATCTTGCTGTAAACCTCAACGGGATCGCTGTACTTGTCCATCTCAATCCCACTGGTCATCTTGGTCGTGAAACCATAGACCTCGAATGGAATATTGACGCGCTTGCAGAACAGGACAAGTTGAATCAACTGCTTGAAGGTATCTTCAAGAATCGGAGACATTGAACCCGACAGATCCATGTAGAACACAAGCCCGTGCGACTTGCCCTTCTGCACCGTCTTCATTCGGCGGAAGATATCGTCATTGAACTTGTAGTCCATCATGCGGACGGTATCAATCACGCCAGTGCGGTGAATCATGCTGCGGTGATGCTCCTTCGCTGCCTTCTTCGCAAAGAAAGCCTGAGCGAGAATATTTACAACACGATTGGAGTCGTTGATGAACTTGTCGGCAGCAATCTGATGATCGCTGTATTGATTCGGATAAAAACGAGTGCAGTCATCGAACATATCCATGACCTTCTTGAAGGGAACCACAACATTCTCGACATTCACCGATGGAATGTTGTAGTAATTGTGATTGTTGCGCTCATTTTCATCGGCAATGAACTTCTTGAACTTGTTGTCGAACGACTGCTGAGTCATGCACTCTTCGGGCTTCATTGAACGGGTAGTCCAATCACCATGAGTGTTCTTGCTCTTGCTGAGAGACTTGGAATTTCCATTCTCAGCGTCAATGTCATCGCCGTTGTCTGAAACCTCGACTTGAATCTGAATGTCATCGTAGGACGAGTGATTGTTCTGCTTGTCCTTGGAATACTGCCAAATCTTGCGAGTGACTTCGATGACATCATCGAAGGAACGGGTGTTCTCAACCATGTACACGAACTCCATCTCCTCGTCGGTGAACGGCACTTCAATGTGCGCCCCGATCTTGAAGTAGAGATTGATGCGGTCGATGAGCGAGAACTCAGACACATTCTTGCCCTTTAGGTCGAAGAAATCCTGCTTGTGCAACTCGCCGTAGCCGATGTAGAAATCACGCCGCAGACCCGCGAACTTATCCTTGATGAGACGCTCAATTCGGGCATCCTCAACGATGTTCATGTACGAGTGTGCAAGAGCGAAGAGTTTCTCGTCGCCCTCCGCGATCTTATACGCGGCAGAGAGGCACTTGTGATCCTTGATGCACTGCTCATCCTCCTCAGTGAAAGGAGTGAACAGGGCGTGGGAAACCTCATGCCCGATGAACATATCGTACTGCTCATCAGTCATGTTCTTGTACGAGGGCAGCGTGAGAAGGCGACTCTTGATATCGAACGATGCGGTCTTAGCCTTCGCATCATGTACGACATAGATGTTCTCACTCGCCAACAGACGGCTGAGAAGCGACTTGGCTGACTTGTTGGGGGTCGTGTTCATGCGGTCATTGTACCAAATACCCAACCGCAGTCAACCCCATGAGAAAGAAAATCATTTATTCCGTTTTGTCGCCTGAGTGGGTTGACAGGCAGAATGAAATATCGTAAAATCTGCCACATGAACACCGCAACACTCACCAACACTCAGCGCAAGTTTGTTCTCGCCATCGTTGATACCCGTACTGAGGGCAACCGCAACTGTACGCTCGTTACCCGCGACGAACTTCTCGTTGCGTGTGCCAGCCTTGGCATGGTTGCACCTCCCAACTGGATCGTGATGGACAAGAATCGCCGCGTTAGTCGTGGACTCTACCGTGTGAATGAGATCCGCGAGATCAATTCGCTTGACAGCACCGAAGAAATTTCCTATAATGAGCAGACCATGAGCAACACCACCTACGAAGCAAAGGCATCCGTTCTCGCAATGACCAATGGCGACCGTGATTCGGTTGTGCCGCAGAAGTCCACTGAGTATGTCCCGTGGGGTCATTTCAACGACATTGAGTCGCTGATCTCGACCAAGACTTTCACGACCATCTACATCACTGGTCTGTCGGGCAACGGCAAGACCACGATGGTCGAACAGGTCTGCGCCAAGTTGAACCGCGAGTGCTACCGTGTGAACATCATCAACACGACCGATGAGGATGATCTGTTCGGCGGTCTGCGGCTCGTCAACGGCGATACGGTCTGGCAGGATGGCGCGGTCATCACCGCCATGCGGCGCGGAGGAGTGCTGCTGCTTGACGAGGTTGATCTTGGCAGCGACAAGTTGCTCTGCCTTCAGCCCGTGCTTGAGGGCAAGGGCGTGTACATCAAGAAGAAGAACGAGTGGGTTGTTCCCGCTCAGGGCTTCGCCATCGTTGCGACCGCCAACACCAAGGGCAAGGGCAGCGAGGACGGTCGCTTCGTCGGAACGAATGTGATGAACGAGGCGTTCCTCGACCGATTCGACTACACCTTTGAGCAGGACTACGCTCCGAAGGCAACGGAGAAGAAGATTGTCAACAAGGCACTTGCCAAGTATGGCATCAAGGACGAGGATTTCGCGGATCATCTTGTCAATTGGGCAGATATGGCACGAGTCTCGTACAAGAACGGTGGAGTTCAGGAAGTCATTTCGACCCGCCGTCTCGTCAACATCTGCAAGGCATTCTCCGTCTTCAAGGACAAGACGAAGGCAGTGTCGATGAGCCTCGCACGGTTCGACCCGATCACGCAGGAGTCCTTCCTCTCGCTCTACAAGAAGTTGGACAAGACCGCGCCAGTGGTCGATCAGCCCACTCCTGCTCCCACCGTGGAGCAGCCCACCAACGACGATCCTCCGTTCTGAGATTTCAAGAAATTGACTTGACCAACCACAAAGAAAATGGTAGAATACACCCATGAACGACACTGACAGCAATATCGTCACTTCCCAGTCCGCACCCACAAAGGAGGTTCTTATGACTGCAACTCTTCAGTCTGAGATCGCGCAACTTGTTGAAACCCGTCTCAATGCGGGTGAACGAGTCACGGTCGTGAATCTTGCCAAGGAACTCAAGGTTCCAGTCAACGAGGTTCGCAATGCGCTTGTCGAGGAGTTTGGCAACCGCGTCACCTTCAAGCGCGGACGCACGGGCGGTATCGTCCTGTCCTGATCGTAGTGGGCTTTGACCCCACCCCACGACCCCACCACTGGATCTCCAGTGGTGGGGATTTCCTTGACACACCAGTCACATTGAGGTACAATACACACATGAAGGATCCATGCCAAACAGCCAAGATCGTCGCCAACATGATGCACGACAATTCCCTGCACATTGATTCTGAGGGATTCGACACGACCACCCTGCTCAAGATGTTCGTATGCGTGGAGGAGGTTGGTGGAGAGAACGAAGAATTCATGGTAGAACTCTACGATTGCCTTCGCGTTCTCGCGCAGGAGAATTTCGACTTTGAATCCGCAATTCTTGAGGCTGAGATCATGCAGGAAGAGGACATTTGGGGAATTCAAGCCAAGTAAACAAGAACAAATAAACCTAAACAAACGGAAGGATTTGATCCTTCCGTTGTTCATTTGGGAAACTCGCACTATCATCGCCAAAAAACAAACTCACCGCCGTTTCTGACCTGTTGCAACAAGTCAGTCGTGCGGTGAGCCGTGCCTCCAATCCATGAGCCTTATTTACTTGTCACGACAATTGAGACAGATTGGATTATTAGTGTCAATTGCCGTCAGAAGCAGAAGTTGTATACACTTTGCGCCGAGACTTCTGTTTGTACGGGTGCGTCGGTTTGCCAACCTGAGCCGCCGCTTCTGAGGTATAGGAGGGTTGCCCCTCCCCCGCACTAGACCAAAACCCTGTTTATTCTCGTCTAGTCGAGTTGCACCATTGTATCAGGTGCTTGCTGCGGAATCAACCGTCCTCTTGCTGAAATCTGAGATGAGGGTGACTGCGAGATGACCCGCACCATTACCCTCCGCATCAGACAGACCGACGATCTCGTAGGTCTTCTTTCCATTTTCCACGATCAGACCCATGTAGACATCTCCAGTCGGAGTTGGATCCACGATGATCTTCTTGATCTTTCCACCGATGAGAGGCTTGAGAATGTTGATGTATGCGTTGCTCATGTTTTACTTCTTCTTGGGCTTGGGCTTCTTGCCATTCTCAACAATGTCATCCACGGAGACATCAATGTTGCGATGGTATAGATACCAACTATTTCCAGCGATCTTCGTATACTCATCGTTCCATGACTTCAGTTCAGAGAGATTGACTGAAGACTCCTCAACAACGGCATTCTCATGCGGGGTGAGATCAGCGTCAGCAAATTCACTGCAAATGTCTTGGAACGATGCGGTCTTCCATGCGGGGAATGTGAAAGTCACCTTGACCATCTTGAGGTCATCGACGGTAAAATTCTTGTCATCCTCGCCCGTATTAGTTGGCTTGTTGATTTTCTTGAAGTTCATTGTGTTCCTTGTTTGAGTATTCTAGCAAATCCTCCCACCCCCGTCAAGGGGTGGGAAGATACCCGCGATAATAGCCGTTGTATGCATGATTGCGCGGTTTATCCTACGGATCTCTCAACCATGCATACGCACCACCCCATAACGGTAATAACTTACATCATGTATGGGTGGGTACATGATGGTGCAGGAGGTTCCCCTGAAAAGTGTCACCTCCAACCGCAGTGCGTTAGTACAGAAATCGCACCCCTCTGCCGCAACTTATGGTATGCAGTCACCAGTTTGTCAGGAATGTTGACGAATCAGTTCATCAGCATCATTCTCAATGATCGTCTGATACTGCTTGTACAGCGAGTGAGGTACGGCATTGTACCCAGAATCAGCATCATCGTCAAACAGAACTTCACCGCGAAAGTCAACGACATGAACACTCATGCGAACCTCAGCGACACTGTAGGTCTTGATGAGCCTAGTGCCATGAGACGCGAGAGGGTAGTCGCAGGAGTCGAGATCAGTGTCATAGTCGATCTCCACCGTTGCGTATCCGTAGACATCAGTGCCATTGTGCTTGATGCTTGGGAACTCGTAGTAGTCCAGTTGAAGCGTTTCCATGCGGGTATTCTAACAGATCCACCATGCCTGTCAACCCACCTTGCAGAGAAAATAATTTCGATTCATGGCATTGACAGGGATGCTAGGGACAAGTACAATGAGCGCATGAATTCCCCGAAACACAATTTCTCTGATGCAGTTTCCTCTATTGAGGAGAACGGCTCATACGCAATCGCAACGACCATCGTCTCTTCGATCAAGGATACGATCACCAATCTTCGCAGGGATGTGAAGAGTGCGGTTGACAGCGGCAATGGCGACCAGTGCTATCGCATCGTTGTGAATGGAACCAACGAGATCAGCGAGAAGATGGCTACCATGATGACTGCGCTGAACATGGTCGATGTTGCGACCATCAGGCTTCTCAACGACATTGAAATGATCGTGAATGACCTTGACAAGCCCAACAAGAATTGATAGAATTTCACCATGCAAGCACGATTCGTAACCACAATCACCGTGAATGATCCGAACTTCGGGCATCCAGTGAACCTTGATGTCTACAAGGAGGATGGTGGCATGATGTTTGCCACAGAGTCTCTATACAAGATGATGGATGATCCGATCATCAGCCCGTATGGCAATGGAGAACTCACCGTGGAGGATGGCAAGTGAATGCCTTGATTATCTTTCTGATGATTATTCTTGGAATAATCGTCTTTGCCTTCTGTTCTATGGTATACTTCCTAGAACGAATTCTTTCTCGCATCTCTGAGATGACCAAACTGATGGAGGACAACAATGAACGACGAAACTCTTGACGAACAGGTTCGACAACTCATCAAGACAATGGAAATGGTTCTCACCCGCCTTGAAGACCTTGAGAGTCTTCCGACAAATGCCGCCGAACTGGAAGAGGCATTCGGTGAGAATGACGATGACGATGGTGAGGACTGGGATGACTTCGACGATGATGAAGACCTTGATCTTGACGATGATGAGGAGGATGACGAGTGAACCGCAGCACCCAAATCCATGCCATCTCTGCGTCTCTGAACGAGATGTTGAAGGATCTCAGCGACTCAGAACTCAATTCACTTGAAGACTTCATTGTCAACGAGTGCGACGAGTCTTTCGTTGATGACGATGGCAACCCACCGAATTTGTTTCGGATGCTTCTTGACACTGGCAACTGATTGGAGTACAATACCAACATGAACAGCAACGCAATTCGACAGGTACTCGACAAGTATCCCGTGTGCTTCATTCGCTTTGAGAAGTTGAATGGAGAGATCCGCAACATGATCTGCACCACTGATTACTCCATGATTCCAAGGGACAAGCGACCGTCTGGGTTGGGATCACCGTATGACACCGACCGACAGGTTCGCGTGTTCGACATCGTGGCTCAGGAGTGGCGCAGCATGGTTGCGGATAATGTCATGGAGATCACCCAATACGGAGCAATGGTACATGAGCAAGTGTAGCACCATCGCATTGGTTGAATTTCGCAACTGTCAACCATTCATCTACCGCATTGTGAGCGACAGCCCGATCAACATTGATCGCGTTGCCAAGCACTTTGAGATCAGCGAAGAGTGGGATGAAGCGCGAGACAACATCACACTGATTGACGATCTTACTGAGATTGATCTTGACGAATCCGAAAAGTCGCGTAAGGCAATGGAAGAAATTTCTCGTCTTGACGAGGAAATGGGCTTGCTTTAGACCCAAGCAACTGGTAGAATACCCACATGAAGATCAAGACCACAACTTCGCGGTACGGAGACAAGCGCACGGTGACTGACAATGGTCATGGATGGTTCACCGTCGAAGGGGAAGCCCGTTTCACTCGCGGATCGGCAGGGATGTTTGATGCCGATGGTGGGGTGCTTGATGGCAATGCGCTGTACATTGGAGCAGACTACGGTTTCGGCACGATCAAGACCATCATGGTCGAGAACAGCGGTCGTGACCACTACTTCAAGATTCGTGTCGAGGTTGAAGATAGCCTCATCAGCGAAGCCGACAAGAACAACAACGACTTTCGCATTGGGAGGATCTGATGCAGAAATACGGAGATTTCTTTCTACATGAGGATGATCCCAAGGACAATATGCACCGTGTTGTCTATGTGTTCAAGGTGCGTAAAGATGGTGTGAGGATTCAGCGATTCACAACCGATGTCAAGAATGGATCGGTGTCTTTGATGAAATCTTTCTCTGAGATTTACATTTCAGCGGAGAAGTACATGATTCCATCGTTTGATCTCCCAGTTGTAAGTGATGGGAACACAATCACTTATCATGCCGATGTGCAGTATCACCATGATGTTGGGAGGGAACTTTGGAGATACCTCACCAAGCACGGATTCAAGTTTTCGTTTGCAATAGACACAAACGAGTATGGCACTCCGTTGATGGTCAATGGAATGCCCTTGACAACCAACAGCATCTAAGGTAGAATGACACACATGAACAGCACCATCAAGTACCCCAACATCGTGGTTGACCTCAGCACCATCGACGGTAACGCCTTCAGTGTCATGGGTGCGGTGACTCGCGCCATGAAGAAGCATGGGCTTCCTACCTCTGAGGTTGATGCCTACCGTAAGGAAGCCATGAGTGGCGACTACGACAACCTCCTCGCTGTCACCATGAACTGGGTCGCGGTTGATTACGGCGACGATTACATGACTGACGAGGAGCATGACGAATACTTGAATTCGTTTGATGACGACGATGACAACTACTGAAAAAATGTAGAGGGAATTCCATTGGAGAAAGTCCAATACGCAGACTGATTGTCAGGAAACGCAGGAACGCACCTTTACACAACACGATGGCATGGTATAATAGCCATGCCATTGTTTCGACCATGAAAAAATACACGCTCTACACCATTGTTGACGATAAAATCGTGTATGTTGTTGATTTCTCTGAATTTGCATTCATTGACAACGACACAATGTTCGTTCGTGTATACTCGACGCACAAGGAGACTCTCATTCTTCAATGGGAGATGACTACCATTGCCATTTGTGAAAACAATGGTTATAAGACTGACAGAAAGTGTGCGCGTGGCTTGTGGAAAGCACTGAAATCGAACGGATTTATCGTTGGAGACAGTGGAAAATCTCTTGATGAACTGCTACAATGTCACCATGATTCCAAAGCACGACTGCCTTCAAGTGATGACGAATGTCATGGTCTACCGCAATCTGACCAAGGGTTGTTGGTCGATCAAGTCAACGCGAACTGGTAAGGTTCTCGCACACGCGGATACCCTGACCATGACCGATGTCGTGTTCAAGGTGTCTGAGGCAGGGCGACAGCGAGTCCTGCGAGACAAGAAGAAGTATGTACACGCGGGTGGCTACGGCACTTGCGAGTATTTCGACTTCAACCGAATGGATCTTGTGCAAGTGCGCTACAATCCATTCAAGAACTCGACATTCGTTGACGAATTCGGAACACCCATCAACTCTCAGCGATTCGATTTCGTTCTTTTCGATCAAACTGGCAAGGTTTACACTTGCCGTCCATGACCCAAACTGGTACAATACACACATGAGCAAAAAGAAGAAGAACAAGACCAATACCGTTCCCGTGTATGATCTGAACGAGGAAGTCCAGATGAACCTCAACGCGGAACTGGAAGACTACGAGAATCGGCTCAAGGAGCGTCAGATTCAGTCCCTTCAGGAGACGATCATCGGTCAGGCAAAGCACATTGTGAACTTGCAGCGTCAGATCGAACTCCTGCGTGAGTGGGACGAGCAGTCTGAAATCTACGACAAGTATCGCAAGGACGAGGCTTGACAGCCGCGAACCAAACGGGTACAATTACACCATGAACTACAACAACGCAAACAGCACTAATCCCCTCCCGTACATCATCGGCATCGGTGCGACCCTTGTGCTTGGCATCGGCGGGTATATGTACATCGCACCCAAGTACCGCGTCTACTCCGCTACGATGGCGGGTGAGGCAGAGTATGCTCAGGCAGAGCAGAATCGCCGCATCAGCATCCTTGAGGCAGAGGCGGAACTTGAGTCCGCGAAGAGCCTCGCCGCCGCAGAGGTCGAACGAGCCAAGGGTGTGGCTCAGGCGAACGAGATCATCGGACAGAGCCTCAAGGACAACGAAGCCTACCTTCGTTGGAAGTGGATTCAGAATCTTGAGAATGGCAACAATGCCGTGATCTATGTCCCCACGGAGGCGGGACTTCCCATCCTTGAGGCAGGAAAGCGCGAATAAACGCGCTTGACACCCGCGAACCCTCAGAGTACAATACCCACATGGCAGAATTCGATCTCTACTGTCCCCAAGGTACGGTCAGGTATGTCTTCTATGTGAATCATACCAAAGACCGCGCTCTCGTCCACAAGTTGTGGAATGGTAAGCCATTGTCAGATCGAACGAATGTGCGTGACACAGATGGTCAGATTCTGTTCACGGTCACACACGAATCTGACATTTCCATTCATCTTGCCCGTGACTTTTGGAATTTTCTGACAAAGATTCACAAGTTCACACAGAATATTCCTGCCAAGACGGCTTGACACCCCCGAACCCCTTTGGTACAATACCCCCATGAGCAACGAACACGCACAATGGCTTCGGGACTTCGCCGCCGCAAACGAAGGCGACTTCGACCCCGATCAGATTCAGCGGCTCAAGGATGCCGCCAACGAGATCGACGAACTCATCCAAGAGCGAGATGAAGCACGGGTTGGATGCGCTCTTGCGTGGGCGAGAAGTGAGTTTGTCCCATCGGACAGGCTCATCGAAGACGCTGCAATCAAGATCGCCCGAGAGAACGGCTGGGACTGCTTCAAGGAGGACTGCAAGTGACCCCACACACTCTCAACATCTTGCTTGGACTTTCCACAGTCGGATTTGTTGTGGTGTCTCTGCTCTACATGATTCACTTGCATGACACCAAGTGGAAAATGTTGAGCAAGGACAACAAGATCCGACACCTTGAGTCCGAGTTGCGTCACTACAGCAGTCTCTACTTTTCGGGATGTGGTTGCAAGAAGAACCACGCACACACCGAGGAAGCGGAGAGCAAGCCGCAGGAGAAGGCTGACAGAGGATGGTTCTCGTCCCTGCTCAAGATGGGTATAATGGCAGCGATTGCCTACCTTGCCTATACTCTCTACAAGAAGTACAGGAAGCACTCAAAGCCCGTCCCCGTCACCGCAGAAGTCATCAACTAACACAGAAAGGAGAAAGCCATGAATACCTTTTGGAAGTACATCAAAGCCGCAGCCATCGTCATGGGAGTGTCCGTGATGGCATACTACGGCTACAAGCAGATCCGCAAGATTTTTGCTTGATGGCACAGACCGTTTCCAGTATAATTGTGGTCTATGGCTACCGCCTCACCTACTCGCCCCTCCTCTCGCACCATCACCAACACCATCAATACCACCAACAACGATAGGAAGAACATGAGCATTGACAAGACCATCACCGTCACGGGCATCAAGTTTTGGAACTGGACGATCACGGCAAAGGTGATTGCAACCTTTGCGTACAATCCCAACACCAACACCTTCTCTCACACGCAGAACAGCATCGGAACCAACGATGGCGACATCTTTGGTCAGGGCAACGATTCGTCCGTTCCCAGCATCTCGTTCAGCAACCATGTCAGCGTTGATGCTGTTCGTTGGGCAAAGATGAATGCCGATGCAGGAATGAACATCGGGCAGCAAGATGATTGGATTGATGCCATCTACACTTCTGCCGAGTTGAACGCTGCTGTGACGGCAGAGTTGGAGTTGCTGAATACCGCTTCCACGATTGTCAAGGAGAACACCAATGGCTAACACCAAGAAGAAGACCAAG